>Ga0067045_1002511_pt1 | contig 92470 bp, 85 predicted proteins | sample TerdegcTABiofilm_FD_59184 | JGI IMG/M metagenome (GOLD analysis project Ga0067045, IMG submission 59184) | Combined Assembly of (Gp0054472, Gp0054536) Wastewater bioreactor microbial communities from Singapore -Terephthalate degrading...
GTAAGTATTCAGCGGAATGAAGTGCGAATAGGGGAAGGGAAAAGGAAAAGCTCTGGAAAAATGGGAAAGGCAAGAAACCGTGCCCCGATCCCACAATTCTGAATGGAAACCCTCTCCTTTTCTTCCCCATTTTTCCCTGCTTTTTCCTTTTCCCTTCTCCTCTTCCTGCAACTTCATACGGCTGAAGTGTTACNAATGATGAATGCGGACGCGCGGTCATTCATCATCCATCGTCCATCATCCATCGTCCATCATGCATCCTTCTCCTTGACGATCTCCAGACAGTGAATCGCCAGGGATGCGGTTGCTCCGCTTCAACGAACCCCCAGGGAGGGGGCATCCTTGTGTTCGAGCCAGACGAGGCCGGGACCGTGCAGCAGAAGAGAGACATGGTTGAGCACATCTCGCCCCAGAATGCCCCACGCTTGGCCTGTCACTAAGAATCGGCCTCGGAACGATCGCTTCAGGAACAACAGTTCCAGGTCCACGGCGGAAGCAACACTCCGGGCGCCGTCGAAAGCCTGCAACTCATAACGCTCTTCGCTGGAAGCCACGGGCGCCGGAGGGGCGAACAGGCCATCGTCATACGCCGGCATCCGTCGCCTCCTCAACGACCGCCTTTCTGAAGTCGGTCGCCTGCTCGGGGTGGACCAGTCGCGGGCTGACAATGGAGCCGAAGGGCACCGTCTGCATATCCGGCACGACGACGAAGACCCTCGCCTTCTCCGGAAGCCGAACTGCCGCCGGCAACCGAATTTGGCCGTTCTCCACAACGCCCTGAAATGTCGCGACCGTCATTGGCACCTCTACCTCAAGAATCCACCCTCGTCTCTCATCCTTCATCCTTCTCCTTAACGATCTCCACGCAGATACCGCCGGCCCGCAGCATCTTGTGCATGCGGGTGAACCAGAGTTCCTTCTCCCACTTCAGGCCGAGTTCGTGGCAGACGCGGGCCAACTCCTGGCGGTTGTAGGTGCGGCACCTCCAAATGCGGCTCGTCCACGCCCCGGAGAAATTGTCCTCGGTCGTGAGCAACAGCATTTTGGCCCCGGGCATCATCACCCGCGCCAACTCCGCAAGGCCGATCCGCGGATCGGGCAAGTGCTCCAGCACGTAGCCGCAGGTCACGCAGTCGAACGAGGCGTCGGCGAACGGGAGCGTGCTCAGGTCGGCCGCCACGAAGCGAGGGCGGTCGTTGCGGAGCCGGTTCCGTGCCCGGCGGAGCATTTCGCACGAGAGATCGAAGCAGGTGATCTCGGCTTCCGGGTCGGCGTACTTGAGAAGGTGCTGGGCGATCTGGCCCGCGCCGCTTCCCACGTCGAGAATGTGCCGCGCCCCGCGGAGATCGAACCTCCGCTCGCGCAACAGGCGATCGCCCAGCGGGATGTGCAACGACAACATGCTGCACGCGGCCAGGAGCGCCCCCTGGGGACCGTCGTAGACGTCGCGCACCGTCTCGCGGTACTCGTCGTAGCTCACCTTCTGGTAGAGTTGATCTTCGATAAGCCGGTGAAGACCGTTCGGGCGGCGCGCCGGCCTGGCCTCGTCCTTCGGGTCGACGACAACTGCCGTGGAATGGGATGAAGTCCGCTTGTGCATCGTGAAGGTCTCGCGGAAGGGCATGCCCCCACGCCGGGTGGCCTGATCTCTGCGTTGTTCCGGCCCGGCTCACCGGGATCGAGTGTCCAGACTACCATCCCTGTACGTGTCCGAGAAGTCCCTCGCTGCCCTTCCCCCTGCGAAAAACAGCCTCGCCCCCCCTTTCTCACCCTCCGGAGGAACGAAGAAACCGATTGGCGAAAGTCCGTAGGGCGGACCGAACGCAGTGAGGCCCGCCGAGAGTCGAGAAGGCGCAGCGCGCGGCGCTTCGCTCCGTCCGCCCTGGTGCTCCGTCTAGCATGCCCTGATGGATGGAGCGATGATCCCATGTGGCACAGCCGCCCTCGGCTGTGCAGGATATTTCGCACAGCCGAGGGCGGCTGTGCCACACATCGAAGCACGACTGACGGAGCCCTAGAAGTCTTCACGCGTGGAACGCCGCAGAGGGCGTTCCCTACAGCGGCCCGTCGACGCGGTTGCGTCAGAAGAGCCGGCTCAGCCAGGAGGGCACGTAACGCATCATGTCGAGGCCGATCACCCAGAGCATGAGTGCCAGGATGAAGAGCAGGCCAAGGTACGTGAGCGTGATGTGGACTTTCTCGCTGGGCGGCTTGCCGGTGATTCCCTCGTAGGCGAGGAAGACCATGTGCCCGCCGTCGAGGACCGGGATCGGGAGGAAATTGATCACCGCCAGATTGGCGCCGATGATCGTGAGGAAGATCAGGAGATCGGCGAATCCCTTGTTGGCGAACTGGTAGGCCATGTCGAAAATCGATAGCGGCCCTCCGAACGCGGTCGCGTCGACCTGGCGCGTGCCCAGTTTGCCCAGGAAGCGGTAGACGATCGTCAGCGAGTCCATCGTCTCCCGGGTCCCAAGCCGCAGGGCCAGGGCGAGCGATTGCCCGCCGCTGAAGAACGTCTTGGCCTCCGGCCTGAATCCTCGCTCGGGCTGGAACCAACCGATTGCGTCGACCGGCTGGAGTTCGACGGGCTTGTCGTCCCGATCCGCGAGCGTCAGCTCGACCTTGCCGCCGGGGAGGAGGTTCTGGAGCCATTCGACCGCGGCCGGCCAGCCGTTGGGGGCCTTCTTGAGGTCGAACGTGATGGGAACGTTCAGCCCAAGATCGAGGTACTGCTCCCCGTAATCGAGTTGACGCACGCTTTCCTCGGGAGGCGGGACCAGCTTGACATACACGATCACATCGCCCGGCTTCAGCCCGGCCTTGGCCGCCGGCCCTCCTGCGTCAACGGCCGCCACCTCGCCGGACACCTCATACGCAATCCCCAATGCGGGAACCGCAACCGGATCGCCCGGGAACAACGACGACTCGAACGAATCGGGGCGACGGAGCGGGACGCGAATGTCTACCGGGCCCGGCTTGTCGGGCCGGATCACGGTCAACGTGACCGCCGTCCCCGGAGGCTCCTTCCAGGCCCGGATGCGAAGCCGATCGGGCAGCGTCATCGGGTCGCCGACCGGCTCGCCGTCGATCTTCGTGATCGTGTCGCCCGGTGCGATCCCGGCCGCCTGCGCCGGCCCGTGCGTCTGGATCGCCGTCACCTTGCCCATCGTCATCGACATGCCGAGTTGCCGCACCGGCGCGGGGGCGACCGGAATCGTCAGTCGTTCGGCGGATGCCGGCGAGGACTCGCGCCGGTCGCCGGACTTCGCCGCCTTGCCGCGCTGGACCGTGATCGAGAGCGTCTTATCCGGATTCAAGGCGAGCATGCGATGGATCTGGGCGTAGTCGTCGATCGGCTGGCCGTCGATCGCCACGATCCGGTCGCCGGGCTGGAATCGTGGTTCCGCGGCTGCCGCGGGCGTGCCCGGCATCACCGGAATCGTCCGCCGCAACACCGGAGTCATCGGTTGGAGAATGCCGATGGTGGGGACGGGCAGGCCCCTCGTCTTCGTCGGATAGACCGTGATCGTGAGCGGCTCGGCAACGCCCGGACGACGCACCGTCATGGGCACGCCGCCGGCGATATCGCCCACCGAGATCGCCGCCCGAAGGTCCTGGTAACGATCGACCGGCTCGCCGCGTATCTGCGTGATCTGGTCGCCGACCTCGAACCCGGCCTGCCAGGCCGGGGCCCCCGGCACCACCGCGCCCACGCCGCACGCTTCCACGTTGCGTCCGATCCAATACGCCCAGACCGCAGTGACCAGGGCGAACAGCACGTTCATCACCACGCCCGCCGAGATGATCGCCATCCGCTTCGGCACGCTCTTGGCCAGGTAGCTTCGGGGATCATAGAGAGACGAGGGAGAGGGGAGTGGGGAGTGGGGAGAAGGGAGACGGGAGAGGGGAGAAGGGAGAGGGGTGGGGGGAGAAGAATGCGTGTCACCAACGGCCGCTACTGGGGTAGGGGCGGGGATTGGCTCTTCGCCGGACGCGGCCGACGGGAATCCCACCTCTCCCTTCTCCCTTCCCCCCTCTCCCGTCTCCCCTCTCCCTTCTTCTCCCTGCGGCGCCTTGGCCCGCTCGGTTTCCTCGCGGATTCGGGAGGGATTGTCGTCCTGCCCGAGCATCTTCACGTAGCCGCCCAGCGGCAGGACCCCGATGCCGTACTCCGTCTCACCCCACTGGTGCTTCCAGAGCTTCAGCCCGCCGATGTCGAAGCCGAGATAGAACTTCTCGCATTTCACCCCGCAGAGCTTGGCAACGAGGAAATGCCCCAGCTCGTGGACGAAAATGACCATGCCCAGGCCGAGGACGACCAGCAGCACGTTCCAGATCCAGGTGGGGTCCAACCAGGCGACGGCGATCAAGCACAAACCCAACGTGATGCCTCCTGTCGAGCCCAACGGTCCGCCGCCATCAATTGGTCGAGCGTGGGGTTGGGATCGAAATCGTGGTTTTCGAGGACGTCTCGGACCAAGGGGACGATTTCGCGGAATCCCAGCTCGCCGGCCAGAAATGCCGCCACCGCGGTCTCGTTCGCCGCATTGAGCACGGCGCCCGACGTGCCGCCGGTCCGGGCAACCTCCAGGCCCAAGCCCAGGGCTGCGAACCGCTGGAAGTCGGGCGGGTCGAAGTCCAAGTGCATGGCCCGGCCCCAGTCGAGCCGCTCCGCCACACCGCCTTGGCGGTGCGGCCAGGTGAGCGCGTACTGGATCGGCAGCTTCATGTCGGGAACGCTCATCTGGGCGACGATCGAGCCGTCGATGAATTCCACCAGCGAGTGGACGATTGACTGCGGGTGGATCACCACGCCGATCTGGTCCGGCTCCAGATCGAACAGCCAACGGGCTTCGATGATCTCAAGGGCCTTGTTCATCAGGGTCGCCGAATCGATGGTGACCTTCTTGCCCATGTCCCAAGTGGGATGATCCAGGGCGTCGGCCACGGTGACGGCGGCCAACTGCTCGTCGGAGCAGGTGCGGAACGGCCCGCCGCTGGCGGTCAGTACGACCCGCTTGACCTCTTCCCGCCGGCCCGCCTGAAGGGCCTGGAAGACCGCGCTGTGCTCGCTATCGACCGGCAAGATGGCGGCGCCGGTCTGCTTGGCAAGCCGCGTGACCAGCGGTCCGCCGACCACAAGACTCTCCTTGTTCGCGAGGGCGACCGTCTTGCCAGCCTCCAGGGCGGCCCACGTGCCACGAAGGCCAGCGCTGCCCACGATGGCCGAGATAACCGTGTCGACTTCGGGATCGGCGACAATTCGACCCACCCCCTCCGGACCGACAAGTAACTCCGTCTGCGGAGGCAGGGAGGACCAGTCCTGCCGAGCCGCTGCCTCCGGGTCCGTAGCCACGATCCAGCGAGGCCGCACGGCTTCGGCCTGTTTTAGGAGCAATGCCGTGCTGGAATGTGCCGACAAGGCATAAGCCTTCAGGGCACCGCACGAGGCCGCAATCACCTCTAAGGTGTTACGCCCGATGCTCCCCGTCGAGCCGAGCACCACGACATTGACACGGCTTCCGGCCATAGAACGCAGTCCAGAGCCTTCCCATCCCGCCTATCCATTAAACCCGTCATTGTAGGTGGTTGCGGCCAATGCGGCAACCCGACTCATCCCCTTCGTAGAGGGGAACCTGAGACTTCCGAAGTCTCGGAGACTTCGGAAGGTCTGAACGCGCCATCAGCGGACCATCCAACACTCTACGTCATTGCTGCCGTTTTTCAGACGCCATAATATGGAAGAGAGCCGACGATCGCCGAGTTCAGCGCGAAGGATTCCTGGATGACCGACCAACACGACGACCAACCACACCGGAACCCAGATCGGCGACCCCAGCCGGCGGGGGGGAATCTCCTCTGGTATGCCCTCGCGCTGGGAATCGCGACGCTTTTCGTGGCCAGTCTGTTCACCCGCACCCCCCTGGAAATCGGCTACATGGACCTCGTGCGGCTGATCGAACTGGGGGCCCCGCAGGAGCATCCCGACGCGGCCATCACCGTGACGGAGGGGACGGAGCCCAAGACGCTCACGGTCCGGTATTCAAACCTGGGCAAGCTCAAGATCGGACCGACCGAGATTACCGGAGAGGTCACTCGCCAGGTGCTCGATCCGGAGAACGAACGCGCGGCGGCCAAAGCCAAGACATTCCGGACGGCCCGGCACGGCTTGGAAGAGGACGGCAATGCCCTGTTCACCCTGCTCAAGGAGAAGGGATTCCCCGACGTGCGGGCGGAGGAGGCGCCCAGNCCGTGGAACAGCTATCTGACGCTCTTGATCTTCCTCCTTCCCGTCGTGGTNCTCACGATCTTCATTCTACGGCGGCTCGGNGGGACCGGATCGGCGGTTGCGTTCGGGCGGAGCCGGGGCAANCTNTACGCCCAAGAGGACATCGGGGTGACGTTCAACGACGTCGCAGGGATCGACGAGGCGGTGGAAGAACTCCGCGAGGTGGTCGAGTTCCTCAAGACGCCGGAGAAATTCCGCGTGCTGGGCGGACGCATTCCGAAGGGCGTGCTGCTGGTCGGCCCGCCCGGCACCGGAAAGACCCTGCTGGCCAAGGCGATAGCGGGCGAGGCGGGCGTGCCGTTCTTCTCCCTTTCCGGGTCCGACTTCGTGGAGATGTTCGTGGGCGTGGGGGCGGCCCGCGTGCGCGACATGTTCCAGCAGGCCCAGCAGCGGGCCCCGTGCATCGTCTTCATCGACGAGTTGGACGCCTTGGGCAAGACCCGCGGCACCAGCATCGTCGGCGGCCACGACGAGCGGGAGCAGACGCTCAACGCCCTGCTGGTCGAAATGGACGGGTTCACCTCCAACAGCGGCGTGATCGTGCTGGCCGCGACCAACCGGCCGGAAACGCTCGATCCCGCCTTGCTCCGTCCGGGGCGGTTCGACCGCCACGTGCTGGTCGATCGGCCCGACGTCCGAGGACGGGAGGCGATCCTCAAGGTCCACGTCAAGGAAGTGAAGCTCGACGAATCGGTCGCGTTGAAGGACGTGGCGGCCATCACGCCGGGATTTGTCGGGGCCGACCTGGCCAACCTGGTCAACGAGGCCGCCCTGCTGGCCGCACGCAAGAGCAAGCCGGCAGTAACCATGGAGGAATTCAACGAGGGCGTGGAACGGGTGACGGCGGGGTTGGAGAAGCGGCAGCGCGTCATGCACCAGGACGAGAAGCAGCGGGTGGCCTACCACGAGAGCGCCCACGCCCTGGTCGCCTCCAGCCTTCCGAACACCGACCCGGTCCACAAGGTCTCGATCATCCCACGCGGCTTGGCCGCCCTGGGCTACACCATGCAGCGGCCCGAGGGCGACCGTTACCTGCTGACCCAGAGCGAACTGGAGAGCCGCGTGCAGGTCCTCCTGGCCGGCACCGTGGCGGAGGAGATGGTCTTCAACGACGTCTCGACCGGCGCCCAGAACGACCTGGAACGGGCCACGGAGATTGCCCGGAGCATGGTCATGGATTTCGGCATGAGCCGGCTGGGACGCATGGCGTACCGCGAGGGGACCCGCTCCGACTTCCTGGGCGCCATGGGCGAATCGCCCCGGCAGCGCTACCACAGCGAGCAGACGGCCCGGGAGATCGACCAGGAAATCAAGAGGATTCTCGACGAGTCGCTCGTCAAGGTCCGCCAGATCCTGGAGACCCGCTACAAGGCCCTCGAAGCCACGGCCAATCGCCTCATCGAGAAAGAGGTCATCGACACCGAGGAACTCAAGCAGATCATCGAGGCCAACTGCCCCAACCCGGTGATCGTGCCCGGGACCGACGCCTCGCGCCGCACCCCGCCTGCCCGGAGCGACGCATCGCCCTCCGATGCCGCAGCCGCGAAGGCGGAGGAGAAGGCGAGGTAGACGCGGAAATGGCGGTTGTTCCGACTTTGGGTGCGAAACGCGGAAGATGCGCCTTTGGAGTGCGGCGGCCTGTCGCCGCTTTCGACCGTCGCACCATGTTATCAGCCAAAGGAAAGCGGCGACAAGTCGCCGCACTCCAAAGTGGTTTTCGCACCCAGAACCGGAAGAGTCGAAATGGTCGATCCCTGCACGCTCCTTTTCCTGATTCTGGCGACGATCGGCCACGGACTGATCTGGGTGGCGCTGGTCAATCGGAGCCATGCGGTCGGGATGCCGCAACGGCTCTGCCACCTGTTGACCGCCCTGATGTTCTTCTCGGCGGCGGGGATCCCTTTGGCCGTGGCGTGGAGCGTGATCTCCGCGGGCGTGGACCGGACGCTCGCGATCATGGCGGCGGCCCCGGCCAGCCCGCAGTCGGTCTACCTGGGGCTTTGTTCGTTGGCCGGCGTGTGGGCCGTGGCCCAGTGGAGTTGGCGGAACGTCTGGCCCGGGGTCCGACGCCCGGAGCGATACTGCCGGTCGCGGCGCTGCCGATTGTTGCCGCTGCCGGGCTCGCCGGGCCTTCAGGACGCCGATGCCAGCCTGCTGGCCCGATTGCCGGGAAACGAGATCCTCTGGCTGGAGGAGGTCGATCGCGGGCTGGAGCTTCCCCGTCTGCCTGAAGCCCTGGAAGGGCTTTCCGTGCTCCACCTTTCCGATCTCCACTGGACCGGAGGCGTGGGCAAGTCGTATTTCGTGGAGTTGGTCCGGCGGTGTAACCTCCGGCAGCCGGACCTGGTGGCCCTCACCGGCGACTTCGTCGATAACGAGGCGTGCTTCGACTGGACTGCCGACACCCTCGCGAAGCTCCGGGCCCGATGGGGAGTCTACTTCGTGTTGGGCAACCACGAGCGCCGGGTCGATGCTGCGCGCCTGCGGAGAATGCTCGGGGAGGCCGGCCTGGTCGATCTCGGCGGCCGGTGGAGGGAGACCGAGATCCGCGGGGAACGGGTCGTGTTGGCGGGCAACGAGATCCCCTGGTTCCGGCCTGCGGCGGATCTGCAAGGCGCGCCCCCGTCGTCACTTCGCGGCGGCCCCTTCAGAATCGTCCTCGCCCATTGTCCCGACCAGCTTGCGTGGGCACGTCGCGAGGAGGCGGACCTGCTCCTGGTCGGTCACACGCACGGAGGGCAGGTTTGCCTCCCTGGGATCGGCGCGATCTTCTCGCCGTGCCTTCAAGGCGTGCGCTACATCCGGGGCACCTATGCCGCCCCGCCCACCGTGATGCACGTGAGCCAAGGCATCTCGGCCGAGCTTCCCTTCCGCTTCCGGTGCATGCCGGAGGCGGCCCTCCTCACGCTTCACGCAGCCGGCGGCACGGCCTCTTCGGCGCCGGATCGTGTCGGCCAGACGGTGTGCTGCAAATGAGGGATTGTGGAACGCAGGCCTGAACGGCACGGTCGGCCTGTTGCATTCCATCTGGGGCTCGTCCTACAATGGCTGCCGCGGGCCGGGGATCGACCCGCCAGAAGCGCCCGCCCCCAAGACGGCTCGTAGCACGGCCATCCTGGCTGTTGTTCGTAGCACGGCCATCCTGGCTGTTGTTCGTAGCACAGCCATCCTGGCTGTCCTGCGACGGGCTGGAAGCCTGTGCTACGACGCGACATGCCTTCCGCACAAGATGCTCAGCACTATCCCAGACGAAGGAGAGCCAAGATGCTTCGACCGAGAACCCTTTTGATGGTGGTGGCTGCCGTGCTTGGATTCTCGGCGACCTGGCTGCTTGCGCCGCAGAATTCGTTTGGCGATGACTTCAAGGCGAAGGCCGACGAGGCGTTTGCGAAGCTCGCCGCCTACGATTTCGGCGGGGATCCCGGCGCGACGACGGTGATCTCGGGCATGGTGGCGGGGAGCTACGGCAAGGCGGCGGAGCGGAAAGCGCTGGCCTCGCGATTGGGGGCGGTGCTCACAAGCGGCGCTCCGCGGGGCGCCAAGGATTTCGCGTGCCGGCAGCTTTCGCTCATCGGCACGGCCGAGGAAGTCCCGGCCCTGGCGGGCCTGCTGCCCGATGAGAACCTCTCGCACATGGCCCGCTACGCCCTGGAGCGGATCCCCGATCCCGCGGCGTGCGAGGCGATCCGGCAGGCGTTGGGCAAGGTCCGGGGCAAGCTGCTGGCCGGCATGATCAACTCGCTGGGCGATCGGCGGTACCAGGGCGCGGTGGCCGATCTGGCCGAGCTCTTGGGCAATCCCGACGCCGCCGCAGCGCAGGCCGCGGCCGTGGCCCTGGGCAAGATCGGTCCCGCGGGCGCTGCGGCGCTGACGGCCTCGCTGGATCGCGCGGCCCCCCCGGTCCGGCCCGCCGTGGCCCAGGCGATGCTGCTCTGCGCTGAGGGGCTCTGCGCGGCGAACAAGCGGGACGAGGCGGCTGCGATCTACGATCGGCTCCGCAAGAGCGAGGTGAAGGTCGTGCGCGTCGCGGCGGCGCGGGGAGCCGTCCTCGCCCGGCAGGCTGCGGGAATCCCGCTCCTCGTCGAGCAACTCACCGCAGCCGATCCGGAGTTGTTCGGAGCGTCCCTCGTGCTGGTCCGCGAGATGCCGGGCCCGGAGGTCACGAAGGCCCTGGTCGCGGCATTGGCCGCCCTCTCGGCGGACAAGCGGGTCCTGTTGATCGAGGCCCTGGCCGATCGTGGGGACCGCGCGGCCACGGCGGCCGTGCTGTCGCTGGCCGGGAAGGGCGAGGTCCACGTCCGTGTTGCGGCGATCCGTGCCTTGACTCGACTCGGGGACGCTTCCGCGGTGCCGGGGCTCATGGCGTTGGCGACCGGCGGCGAGGCCGAAGTGGCCCCGGCCGCCTTGAGCTGCCTGGCCAGCATCTCCGGCAAAGACGTCGACGCCGCAGTGCAGGCCGTGCTCGACGGGCCGGACGCCAAGGCCCGGCGCGTGGCGATCGACGTGCTCGGTCAGCGCCGCGTGGCCGCGGCCGCCCCTTCGCTGCTGAAGGCCGCAGCCGACGCCGACGAGTCGATCCGCCTGGCGGCCATCAAGGCCCTCGGTGAGACCGCGGTGCCGGAGAATCTCTCCGCCCTGGTCGACTTGGGCGTGAAGGCCAAGCAAGGGAAGGAACTGGCCGCTGTCGAGGCGGCCATTTCGTCGGCCTGTGCCCGGGTGCCCGACCGGGAGGCCTGCGCCGCGGTGCTGGCAGCCTCCTTGCCGAAGGGCGAGGCGGCGGTCAAGGCGGTCCTGCTGCGGAGCCTGGGCCGGGTGGCGGGCGTGAAGGCCCTGGAGGCCGTGCGCGCCGCCGTGACAGAACCCGCCCCGGACGTCCGCGAAACGGCCCTCCGCGTCCTGGCCGACTGGCCCGACGCCGTCGCCGCCGCCGACCTGCTCGCACTGGCCAAATCGTCGGACAACAAGACGTACAAGATCCTGACCCTCCGCGGATACCTCCGGCTGATCGGCGTCAGCACGGCTCCGGTCGCCCAGAAGCTCGCCATGTGCAAGGAGGCGTTGGCCCTGGCCGACCGCGATGAAGAGCGGAAGCTCGTTCTCGGGGCCCTGGGCGGCGCGCCGTGCGCCGAGGCCCTGGCGATCGTCGTGCCGTTCCTCGACAACCCCGCGACGAAGGACGAAGCCGCCGCGGCCTCCGTCGCGATCGGCGAGAAGATCGCCGCCAGCCACGCTGTTCAAACGGCCGCCGTGATGGCGAAGGTCCTCAAGGTGACGACCAACGCCGATCTCCACAAACGGGCCAAGGAAGTGCTCCAGCGAGCCAAGACGTTCTCGACACCGCAGAGGTCGGTACCGCAGAGGTGATAGGAACGCGTGGCACGTAGATCGGGTGGGGTGGGACAAGCCCCAGCGCAGTCCCACCATGACACGGTGAAAACCCGAGAATCCGGTGGGACTGCGTTTCGCTTGCCCCCCTGCGCCTTGTCCCGTCCTGCATCCCTTCCGGGTCTTGATGGGTTCCTTTGGAAGACTCTGCGGCGTGCGTAACGCGGTGCAGATCTGGCGGACGCCCGCATCCAGAAGACCCTGCCTGCGAAGCCTGGTCGCGCCGGCGCGGTGTCGGCTGCGGTCCGGGTTTTCTTGAGTTCTTTCGTTGACTTCGCGTCGTGGTCGGGTATATCTCCTTGCCGGACGATTGATGCACGCACGCGACCGACGGACCCACGGGGGTTGCTCAGGTCGCACACATCTTGCCGCAGAGTCGCCGCCATGATCTATCCGAACTTGCGGAATCGCGGGGGATGGACGTTTGCCTCTGCCATGCGATGGCCGCGATCCGGGCCGGGCCTGTGGGCGCTCAGCCGGCAACTGGGCGCCCTCGATCGCCGCCGCCGCCTGGGAGCCCAGCAACAGGAACTCCGGTCCGGTGCGACGAACTACGGCTCACAACCGCCGTATCCCGATCGCCCGCGTCCGCCCTCCTAGCGATGCTCTCCGCGAGAATCCTGTGAGACTTCCGAAGTCCCGCGGACCTCGAAAGTCCAAGTCGGTGTCCCAAGGGTCGTTCTTTCCGTGACTCGTAAGAAAAGGAGGATACGCTCGTAGAGAACCGGACTTCAATACCCAGGCGCGCTTGTCGCTCACGGACGCGTCAGTGATACGGAAGGCCGCACCAAACGCCTCGATGCACACCTGCCCGGCGATTTCACGGGGGTGATCCCTGCGTCTTCGTTCCCGGGACGATGGCCCGATCCTCTTGCCGGGGCAGACCACGCATCGGCAACGGCCCCACAACGTGCTGAGGCACGTGACCCGTCCCGAACCGACAAGCGCGCGTATTTCTTTCTTGGTAAGTATTCAGCGGAATGAAGTGCGAATAGGGGAAGGGAAAAGGAAAAGCTCTGGAAAAATGGGAAAGGCAAGAAACCGTGCCCCGATCCTACAATCCTGAATGGAAACCCTCTCCTTATTCTTCCCCATTTTTCCCTGCTTTTTCCTTTTCCCTTCTCCTCTTCCTGCAACTTCATACGGCTGAAGTGTTACCTTTCTTGGGCTTCTCCTCACCCTGCCGCTTGCGCGCCCTTCGCACGCCGTCTTCCCCGACGGTTGCTTGACGGCGTTTCCCGGCCGTCTTATGGTGGACCCTCGGAAAAGGCCGCCTTCCAGGAAGATCCCCCTCATGCGTCTTTGGCTTCGTTTGTTCGTCGCGCTGATCGTGGTGGCGGCCGGCCTCGTGGCGGCCTGGGCCTACGCGAACCGCGAGACGTTGGGCCGGCAGTGGATGGCCTATCGGGTGGGCAGGGCCGACGGTTTCGCCGAGGCCCGCCAGGCCCTCGAGTGGTTCGAGACCGGCCCGGACCGCGATGCCCGCCTCCGCGAACTCGTGGCCCGATGGGGCGGCGGCAATCCGCGGTTCGACTTCCACCTCGCCCGCTACGTCGGCTCCGCGGAAAGCTCCGAAGCTCTTCGCAAGAGCTTCTCGTTGAGGCTGGCCTGGGAAGACGGACTCTTGCCGCGATGGGCCCAGTTCTGGTGCTGGCAGGCCGTCCAGGAACCGAACCGCCAGATCGTGGAGATTCTCGCGTACACCGACCTGCGCGACGCCGCCAAGGAGCCGCCGGCCGAGATCACGTGGCGCGAGATCCTGGACCTTCAGGCGATCTTCTACCTGACGGGCCAGCCGAAATGGGCCGACCGGCTCTCCCCGGCCAATTGGCGCGAGCGTTACCGTGCGTGGCGAGAATCCCGCCCGGCCCGCGCGCCAGACGCCCGAAAACCCGCCAAGCCGCTGCCCGACTGGGAAGGTCCTATCCCCGAGTGAGAGACTATCTCCGAAGCCGGTTCTGCGAGGTCACTCGCACGACCTTCGGCTGGAACGCCCTGGCCTCGTCGTCGGAAACAGCACAGTAGGTCAGCACAATCAGGAGATCCCCGGGCACCCCCATTCGGGCGGCTGGACCGTTGAGCATGACCGTTCCTGAGCCCGCCTCCGCCTCGATCGCGTACGTGACCAGTCGGGCCCCACTGCTGAGGTTGAGCACGTGGACCTGCTCGCCGGGGAGGATATCGGCAGCCGCCAGCAGGGTTTTGTCAATCGCGATACTCCCTTGGTAGTCCAATTCCGTCCCGGTCAGTTTCGCCCGGTGAATCTTGGACTTCAGCATAAACCGTTGCACGAAAGACCCCTCTTATTAGGGATTGCAGTTGCGTTTGGGTTCGCCCGTTCCTCCCCCCAGTCAATTCACTATGGCGGGTAGAGCGCAAATTTTCAACCGCCTCGCCGCCTGGGATCAGGACGAGGCGGATTCCGCATGCGAAGGCTCCTACCTTGACAGCATGTCGGGCATCAGCGGGGGATTCTCACCCGGAAGTGTCGGAGCGGCCCGCACCGTCCACGTGGACTCGTCGACGAGTGTGAACGTCACGGTGAAGGATCGTGGACCGGCAGACGTATCGAGGGTCACGCAGCAAAGGTAGGGGTTGGAGGGCGGGAGGCCGGTCTCGAGCAGGGCAAGTCCCCGGGCCAGGGCGGCGGTGGCCCCTTCGTCGCGTCGCACTTGGAGCGTCCGAGCCGACTCCGCCCGAAGCGCCGAAGCAACGCCCCGGTACGCGACGCTCAGCATCGCCAGGAAGAGGACGTTGAACACGAGCACGAGCATCACCGCGTACCCGCCGTGCAGCATGGATCGGCGTCTCATGGGGCCCTCGCGAGGAAGACGCAGGAGCGTTTCAGGCCCCTGTGCTTGAACGTCAGTTCGATCCGGAGCTCGTCGTCCGACAGGTCCAGGATCATCGTGTGAACGCACTGAGCGACGGGAAAGCTCGTGCCGGTGCTCTGGTCCCAGCGGACGAGCATGTGGTCGTCGACGAGGTAGACGATCACCGTATCGGGAGGAGTCCAATCGGCGGTGCCGTCGGGCGGGCTTCCCCCGTCGAAACAGAGCCACAGCTGTCCCCCGGCCCGCGGCATCCAGCCGACGAACGCTGCTTGCTGCTTCCCCCCGAGCCGGCCTTCGGGATTCGCCAGGCTGCCGCCGAGGTCGCGGGCGAGCGCGGCGGCGGCCAGGTCGATCTCCTGGACGAGGCGTGCGTGGGCGATGACCGAGGCCATCGGCCGCCCCAACCCGACCCAACTCGCCGCCAGTAGAGAGGCCAGCACGGTCATCATCCCGCTGACCACCAGCACTTCCACCAGCGTGAATGCCTTGTGCCGGCCGGTACGTTTCACGGCTTGGGCACCTCCGCGTTGACCTCGACTCGGACCGTCATCTCCTCGCTCGTCAGCGACCGGTCGAGCGACACGACCCGGACCTCGTTCTGCAAGGGAACCAGGCGGACGCCGCCGGCGGCCACGGAGGCGGCGTCTCCGTCATCCACCGGGAGCGTCGGCGGCGAGGTCCGCGGACCGGGAGCCTGCGTGGTCAGGCAAGCACAAGCCCCGAGCTTCCTCGCCCACGGACTCGTCGACGGCACCAGGTAGCAGGGGACCCGAGGGACCACGCGACGCTCCAGCGACTGCACCGCCTTGGAGTAGGTTGCCACCAGCGGGAACAACCCGGTCAGGGCGATTCCGAAGACGATGAAAGCGACTTGAAGCTCCAGCAGCGAAAACCCTCGCCTCGCCGGACCGCGCGAGCGAACTGGTGCCTTGGGATTTCCCGAAACGTCGTGCCGTCGTCTGGCCAAGGCGTACCTCATTGGAATCCCGCCGTGATGTCGGGCTCTCCGGCTGCGCGGACGGACCCGGATACCGTCCCCGTCTCGTCGATCGTGAACTCCCCGCTCCACCGCCGGCTTCCCGAACGAACCGCCACGGCGGTGAAGCTCGTGGCGTCGGCCGTGGGCACGGAGTAGACGTATCGGGAGGTCGCCAGGACGACGGCCGGATCGAGCAGGCCGAGAGTCTGGAGACGGGTCATATCGCTAGTGAACTTCTGATTCTCCAGCCAGTAGAAACGCTCCGCGGTCCAAACGGCCCGCAGGTTCGCCGCGGCAAGGTCGGCCCGCGATTGCTCCAAGGCCCGTTCGTAGTGCGGGACCGTCATGGCGATGAGGACGGCCATGACGGTGACCACCACCATGACCTCCACGAGGGTGAAGCCCGGCGTCGCGTCCGTCCGGCCGAGGTCACGGGGGTGACGGGGGGCGGCGGAGGCGGGCGTTGCGCCGATTTGCAGGGTGTTTGGGAGTATACGCATTCAGTGGATCTTTCCGGCCATCTCAAACATCGGGAGATAGATCGACATCATCAGTCCGGCGACGGTAATGCCCATCCCCATGATGATGACCGGCTCGAGCAGCTTCGTGGCCCGGCCGATGAGGGCTTCCATCTTCTCCTTGTAGTACGGCGCGATCTGTTCCATGACGTTGGCGAGCTGTCCGGACTCTTCGCCGATCCGGATCATGTTGGTCATCATGGTGGTGAAGAGCCCGGTCTCCTCGAGCGACGCAGCCAACGGCCGGCCGGCGGCCACGCGTTGCTCGACCCGGCCGAAGGCGTCGCGGTAGATGGGATTGGTGTGGAAGACACCTTCGAGGGTTTTCAAGGTTTCCAGCATGGGGATTCCGCTCTTGAGGAGCAACGCGGTGTTGGAGGCGAAGCGGTACATGGCCGACTGGATGACGAGGTCGCCGGCCAGGGGGAGGGCCAGGCTGATCCCTCCCACGCGGCGGCGGCCCGAGTCCGTCTTCAGGTACTGCCGGAAGCCAATCACGACGGCCGCCACGCCTGCGACGACGTACATCCCGTAATGGGCGACAAGCCCCGACAGATCGACGACGAATTGGGTGATGCCCGGGAGCTCAGCCCCCATGTCCTTGAACATCGCGGCGAAGGTCGGGACCACGAGCCAGAGCATGATCGTGACGGCCACGACGGCGATGACCATGAGAATGATCGGATAGATCAAGGCTCCGGTCACCCTGCGGCCGGTCTCGCGCGACTCCCGGATCTGCTTGTTCAATTCGAGGAGGACCATGCCCATCTGGCCGGTGATTTCGCCGGTGCGGATCACCTCGATCCAGTGGTTCTGGAAGATCTTGGGGTGGGCCGCAGCGGCGGCAAAAAGCGCGCTGCCCGCGGAGACCCTGCCCGCGATCTCCTCCAACACGCGTCGCAGCTTGAGGCTCTGGCTCTGCTGGCCGCTGATTTGGATGGCCTGCAATAGGGGAGTCCCGGAGCAGATCAACGTGGCGAGCTGCTGGAAGAAGGCCATCTTGTCGTCGACGGTCACTTTGCCGTGCGGCTTGCTGGCGACGCGTGCGTGAGCGATGAACCAGTCTTCAAACGCCATGTTTCCCTCCCGGGCACTGTGCCAAGCCGATAGGTCAGGCTTTCCAGCCTGACATTTGGGCCGTCAGGCTGGGAAGCCTGACATTTGGGCCGTCAGGCTGGGAAGCCTGACCTACGTGTCTGGACGTTTCCACTTAGCATGTTGCGAGGTTTTCGATCCGCTGCATGAGATGGGGATGGGTATCGTCGCGGAGGGGGGAAAGGAACTCGATGCCGAGGCGGTTTCCGTCTTCGTCGGCCCGCAGGTTGGCGACCCTCCCCGCCACCTGTTCCTGCACCTCTTGTTGTGCGTGGTCCTTCAGGAAGAACGTCACCACGACGGCGTCGCCCGTCTGGAACGCGGCGCGGGTCGCCACGCCGACGCCGCCAAGGCTGATATCGAACGACTGCGTCACGACCGGCCTGGGGGCGGACGGCGCGGAAAGGCCGACTTTGCAGAAGAACGGCACCCGCTCGTAACGTCGCATGTTCATGGTTTTGCACTCACTCTTCTCCGCTCATCGCGACGCTTAACGCTTCTTCGAGGCTGGTGATCCCCTCGCGGACCTTATCCAGCGCGCTGTCGGCCAGGAGTTTCATTCCCTGGTTTCGGGCCGCGGCGCGGAGTTCGGGGAGAGGCGTCCGGGACTGGATGAGACCGGCGATCGTGGCGGTGATCCGAACCACCTCGAAGACCCCGACCCGCCCGCGATAGCCCGTCCCGCGGCAACGGTCGCATCCTCTCGGCCGGTAGAGGGTCTGCCCCGGCGTCAACCCGTGGGCCCCGGCGGTCTGCTCGTCCAGGTCGTAGGGTTCCCGGCATTCCTTGCAGAGCCGGCGGATCAAGCGCTGCGCCTCCAGGACGCGGAGCGTCGAGGCGAGCAGGAACGGTTCGATCCCCATGTCCTGGAGCCGGCTCGCCGCCGAGAGCGAATCATTCGTGTGGATCGTCGAGAGGACGAAGTGGCCGGTGAGTGCCGCGCGGAGGCAGATCTGGGCGGTTTCCGGATCGCGCACCTCGCCCACCATGATGACGTCCGGGTCCTGGCGCAGAAAGGCCCGAAGCGCGCTGGCGAACGTGAGCCCGACCTGGGCCTTCACCTGGACCTGGTTCATACCCTTGAACTTGTACTCGACCGGATCCTCGACGGTGCAGATATTGGTGTCGGGCTCGTTCAAGAGGCTCAGGCAGGCGTAGAGCGTGGTGCTCTTGCCGCTTCCGGTCGGGCCGGTGACGAGCATCAGCCCGTGAGGCATCTTGATCGACTCGATGAGGTCCTTCGACTGGCGCTGGTCGAATCCCAACCCGGTAAGCTGGATGGGGATGGCGCCCTTGTCGAGGATCCGCATCACCATCTTCTCGCCGTAAACGGTGGGGATCGTGTTGACGCGGAGATCCACCCGCTTCTCGCCGCTCTTCAAGGCGATGGCGCCGTCCTGCGGCACGCGTTTCTCGGCGATGTCCATCTTGGCGAGGATCTTGAAGCGGGAGACGATGGGCACGAACAACGCGCGCGGCGGCGGCGTCAACTCGCGGAGCACGCCGTCGACCCGGAGCCGGATCGCGCAACTGTCCTCGAACGGCTCGAGGTGGATGTCGCTGGCCCCGATGCGGAGGGCCTGTTCGAGGATCTGGTTGACCATGCGGATGATGCGGCCATCCTGGCCGGGGGGAGGCGTCTCATCGAGTTCCAGGACATCGTCCTCCGGCATCGCCTCGTCCGAGGCGTGCTGCCCGTCGTCCGCCGCCCTGGCAAACTCGTCGGCGCCGCCGACCAGATCCCCCCGCGTGTGCTGCACCCGGTAGAGCGATTCGATCCGCCGGATGGCTTCGCTGTACGGGACGATCAAGGGGCGGATCGTCAACCCGGTGAGAAGCTGGATCTCATCGGCCACAAGCAGATCGTCGGCCGAGACGAAGGCCACGTCGAGGGTGTCGCCGCGGCGAACCACCGGCACCAGCAGGTGGTCCCGGCACAGCTTCTCGGGCAGCAGCTCCGCCAGCTCCGGATCGACCTGCTCGTCCTCGGCCGTTTCCGGCATCCGCGGGACCATCAGGTACTCCGAATACGCGTCGGCAATCTGCTCCTCGGAAGCGAGGTTGAGTTTCGTCAGGAGGCACTCCAGCGGTCCGCGGTCTTTCGACTGCGCCTGCCAAAGCGATTCGAGCTTCTTGGAATCGACGACCCCCCGATCGAGCAGCAACTGCACGATCAACGGTTGCGAGGCAACGGCGTCGGCTGCGGTGGACATGAGGTTCGTCGGCTCCGGTTCGTGGCGAGGTCTATCGTCCCTTTGCGGGCGTCTCCTGCGAAGGCCCTTGCCGGGTCTTCGCGCGGGTGGTGGCTTGAGCGGCCTTGGACGTCTCCGAGGCGCCGCGCGTCGCGGTCGCCGTCTTGGAAGCCTTGGCGGGCCACCCCGCTTTGGTGGTCGTGTCGGAGAACGTCAGTTCCGAGGTCTTCCCCTTGCTTTCGAGGAGGACCCTGTCGGGCAGGATCTCGCGGACCACGCTTGGCGAAGCGGATTGCTCTGGCGCAACGAGCGCCGCACCCGGCGCGTAGAGACGTCCGTTGATGATCGCCGCCCGTTGCCCGCCGCAGATGCTGATGGCGTTGAGGGAGAGCACGCGCGGCGCGGCGCTCGCCGGGTCCTGCCTTCCCCGCGCGTCCGCCGCCGTGGGCGGGACCGTGGCGGTCCTGGGCGGAGCCGGCCGGGCTGCCTCTGCGCCGGCGGCCTTGCCGGGTGTGTCCGGCGACCTGGCCTTCGTCGGGCCGGGAGCCGGGCTGGCCGCCGCCGGGGCGGGAGCGGCTGCGTCGAGGGCACGGAAGGGGTTGCGCTCGGGCGGCGGGAGAATCTTCGGCGAAAGCTGCGCGGCCGCGATCTGCGGCGTCTTCGCGTCTTGGCCGTCCGCTCTGCCCAAGGGTAGCGAGGATGCGGACGACCACACGCAGTAGCTCACCACGGAAACGACAACCACCGTCGGCGCGGACTTCCCGATCGAGAACCCCATGTCAGCCCATCACTCCCAACAAGGTAATCTGCATCACCTGAATCTCGTTGCCGCTCCGCGAGGGGGCGATCTTCAGCGAGTCGAGGCGGAACAGCCGCTCGTTCGACTCCAGCCACCGCAGGAACGCGTCCATGGCGAAGAAGCCCCCCTCCAATTCCATCCGCATGACGACGGCCTTGTACGGGCCCATGCCTCGCGGCGGGTCGCAGTCCAGGGCGGCCAGCTTGAGCGGGAAGCGGCGAAGGCCGCCGAGCACGTACTGCACCCATTCGTTCGGGTCGCTCTGCTTCGGCAGCCGGCCTCGGAAGCTCTGGTACTGGCTCCGCAGGCTCTCGACCTCGACGGCCAGTTCCAGGAGCTTGCGCGCGTGCCGGACTTCCGCACCGGTCTGCTCGATCTGGCCGCTCAGCGGCGTGTAGATGCCGAGGTACGCGACCAGGACGACCGTGCCGGTGACGGCGGCCCGGAGATGAAGCGGGGCGTGCAGCCACTCGAAGAGCTTGGCCTTCAAGCCGGTTTTCGGATCGTCGCGCTGGCTGGGGCTCATGGCTCGCCTTTCTTCGCTCCGTCCCCCTTGTGGTCCTCCGACTTGGACGACCCCGCCTTGGACCACTCGGTCTTGGGCAGGCAGACCACGGTGAAATTGGCCATGGGCTGGGCGCCCTGGAACAGTTGGTACCGCTTGATGTCGGCCAGTTCCACGTCCGGGAAATCGCGCTTCAGCAGGGGATGATTGCGGAGCGCGACGAGGAATTCGTCGATCTCGCGGGGCATGGTGCCGTCGGACTTCACGGGCGCGGTTGCCCGCAGCACCAGCGACTTCTTCGGCTTGGTCGTCCCCTCCTTCTTCTTGCCGAAGTACTCCAGCTCGCACAGGCCGTGCAGCGACGTGAGCATCGCGTCGGCCGGCAGCCGTCCCGGCAGATCGTGCGTGTAGGCGGTCCAGAGGATCCTGCTCTCGAGGAACCTCCGCACGGCGTCGACTTTGGCCGAGAGGTCCTTCTTCTCCTTCTCCAGCGCGCGGGGCGAGGCCGAGGCGAGACATTCGTGCTGGGCGGCGGCAGTCCGTGCGGCCTGGTAGGCCTCGTGGACGTTCAGGGATCGGGCGCCGAGAAGCGCCCCCATGACGATCAGCAGCGCGACCTGCAACGTCAATTCGCTCCACGGGAAGATCTCCCGGAGCGAAGGACGCGGCTTCAGCGAGCGCGAGAGATCGAAGGCTGCGTCGTCGGGCTCCAGGCAGCCCAGGGCCGCTCCCATGGCGATCTCCGCCCCATCGAGCGACGGCCCGTCGTAACATAGCACCTGGCTGCCCATTTCCTCCGGAAACGGCTCCTCACCGAATTGGGCGTGGAGGTCGGGGCGGCCGTGGATCAATACGGCGTCGGGCGGCGACTCGGTCCCGTAGTGCCTGCCGAGCGTCTCGAGCGTCCGTTTCACGCACACGATCTCGGCGCCCTCGCGCCCGCGTGGCAGCCCGAAGCTTCTCCATGCGACGGGAAGATCGCCCGCGACGACCACGGCCAACCCCTGGCTCCCGTCGAGAAACACCCGGAGCACGGTCTTGGCTTTGCGCGGGGCGTGGTGTTGCTGCACGGCCGCCCGCAGAAGCGCGCAAGGCGCCGGTTCCACACAGAAGGGGCGCACACCGCGGCGTCCCAGCACGGCGAGGACCTCGCTTAAGTACTTCCGGCGGCACGCCGCCATGCTCGCGATGGGGATCTTGTTGCGCTCGACCTTGATCAGTTCGACGACGAGGTCGTCGATGGAGACCGTCGGCGACTGCATCGCCCTTTGCAGAAGGACGTCGGGGCGCGCGTCTTCGCCGAGGGCGCGCACGGGGCGCGTTGCGAAGAACACCCGGGAGGCGGGCAAGCCCACCCCGATCCGCAGCGGGCGGCGCTTATCCCCGGCCAACAGAGGCTCGAGCAGGCTTTCGACCGCTTCGCCCTGCCCGCCCGGCGAACAGGCGGCGCGCCGGCACGCCGTCTCGCGCGGCCCGAGGGGCGTGGCCGCGACCTGCCGCAGCACGACCTCCTGCTCTCCCAAGTGCAGGCCGACGGCGTGGTGGATCGCGAGTCGGATCGCCAGCGATTTCACAGGAGTGCGTCCTCTCCGGGGCTGGGCCATGAAGAAAGAACGAGCGGCCGGCAGCCGGCCGCTCGTTTCTCCGCCGCGAGATTTGCAGGAGGCCTCCAGGCCCTCCGGCGTCAGGTCCCCATCGGATTGATGTCCGTCAGCTCCGCGATCGTACTGTTTGCCGTGTCGAACCCGTCCTCCGTGAAGGTTACGGTGTAGGCCCCGTAGCCGGCCGACGCCCCGACCCGGGTGAGGGTCAACGACCATGAATCCTCGAGCTTCCCGGTGGTGCCGGGCGAGATCTCGCCTACCGTGAAATACTTCGGGGTGGAGAAGTTGATGTCGAGTTCCTTGACGTCCGCGCAATAGGTGCCCTCCCGCGCGTGATAGCGCTCCTGGGCCGCTCGGATCCCGGACAGGAATGCAAACGCCTCCGCCGCCTTGGACCGCTCCACCGACTTGATGAACCGCGGCACTCCGAATGCCGCCAACACGCCGATGATCACAATGACCACGGCCAGTTCCACCAAGGTGAACCCCGCGGCGTTCCTTTTGTTCCACGAACGAAACATAGCTTCGGTCTCCCTTTCCTTCGCGTCTTCGGCGACGCATGCCATTGTGGACGAAACACCTCTGCCGGCGGTCTCTACAGCGACTCCCCCTCAGGCCTCCGCGGAGACTTCTCGGGCATCTCTACTGGAACCCGTATGTCAGGGAATCACGCCTGTCAAAGAAAAGCGGTTGTCGCCGTAGAAAACGAGGCGGGCGGACACACTCGGCGCCGGCGATGTGTGGCGGAATGCCCCATCGCGGCGCCGGCCGCAGCCGAAGCGATAGGGGTCAGCGCAGCGCCTCGGCAATCGGCGGGCGCGTCGGACAGAGCACGGCCTCGACTCCCGCTCTCGCCGGCAACTCCTCGAGGCACCGCGGCTGCGGCAACCCGTTGAGCGACCCCGGGCCGGCGGGATTCCAGATGTGGGGCGTCAGGATGACGATCAACTCCTTGCGGGTCGTCGTCGTCACGTTGTGGCGGAAGAGGATGCCCAGGTACGGAATGCGGCACAACAGGGGAATCCCCTTCTCGTCCACCACCTGCTCCGTCTCCATGAGCCCGCCGATGACGATCGTGGCCCCGTCGGGCACCATCACGTTGGTTGTGACCTGGGCGCTGTTGGTTTGGGGGACGCCGGCGAGGTCCACCTTGCCGGTGCTCTTCTCGGGGTGGACTTCCATCCGCACCATGCCGTCGGACGTGACGAACGGCCGGAGGCGTAGCTGCGTCCCCACGTCCATGAACTGGACCTGCTCGACCGTGCTCGTTTGCGTCAGCGTTTGCGTCTTGTAGCCCAGCCGATCGCCGAGTTGAAGCTCGGCGCGCTGCTTGTTGAGGACCAGGAGGCGAGGGCAGGCGAGGACCTCGGTCCGGCCCAGCGACTCCAAGGCGTGGAGGAACCCGGTGACCGAGTTGTCGACAAAGCCGAATTTGAGTCCGTGGGTGGCTTGGGCGAAGCCGCTGGTCGCGTCGCCCACCAGCTTGCCCCCGGCCGTGATGACCGTGGCGGGCGTGAAACCCGCCGCGGAATTGATCGCCCACCCGCTGCCGGCCACGGTCAAAGCGTTCTGGGCCCCGTCGAGGACCGCGAAATTGACCCCCAGGTCCATCCCGTTTTCGAGCTTGACGGAGACGATCACCGCCTCGATCAGGACCTGCACCGGCCGGACGTCGATCTGCTCGACGACCCGGTCAACGCGTTTCAGAATCCGCTCGTGGTCCTGCACGATCAAGACGTCGTTGCCCCCCGGCGAGTCCCCGCCGGCCTTCTCGTCGTCGCTCTTGATTCCGACCTCGCTCTCCGGCGAGGAGGAGAGCACGCCGCGCTTGCTCAGGAGCGGCTTGACCATCTTCTCGAGATCGACCGCCCGCACGTGGTTCAAGCGGTAGACCCGTACCGGGAGATCTTGCTCCTCGATCTGGTCGAGTTCGGCCGCCGTGTAGACGTAGACCGCCCCGTCGCGCCGCTTGAACGAAAGGTGGCAAAGCGTCGCGATGGCCTGAAGCGCGTCGTCGAGCGACATGCCCTGAAGATCCAGCGTGACCGAGCCGGCCACATTGGGCGAGACCAGGATGTTCTCCTTCGCCTGCCGACTGAGCATCTCGAGCACCTTCCGCACGTCCGTGTCGTCGACGTGCAACGTGACCGGCTCGCCCGACGGGAGCGGCCGAGGAGGCGGGATCGACTCGCGCGAGACCGGGGCCGGCTGCCGCTCCATCTCCCCGGCCAGCACTCCCGGAGGCAGAGGAGCGTCTTCCGCCTGATCGGCGGGGCCCGCCGGCCTGGGCGAAGGCGGGAGTGGGAGCGGTGCGACCGGCACTCTTCCAGGGTCGGCTGCGGCCTCTCCTCCGCGGCCCGGGCCGGCCAGCGCCGCGGTCGTTACGGGGTGCTTCGGGGCTTCGGCCGCCGGGTCGGGTCCGGGCCCGCCAAGCGATGCCGACTCGCGATGTCCCTCGGAGTAGTCGTGCGCGCACCCGAAAACCAGAACGGTGAGCCCCAGGATCGCATACGCGGCGATTCTCCCGGTTCCGGTCATTCGCTCACGCTCCCTCGCCCCACGCGAACATCAAGCCTCCGTGGTCGCTGTGGAAGCCCACGGGCACCCTTGACGTGCGCCGCACGATCGACGTCGACCGCGCGGAGTCACACTAACGTTCGGGCGAATCCTGGGGGAACTTAAGGGTATTTGCAACTGGGGTAAATGCCCTGACTTTGCAGGCGCGGCCTCCGGAGCAACGGCGGCGGAATAGGGTGGCGTTTCCGCCACACGGGTCGCGCAGAATCGCACCCTCCGGTCGCGCCGTGGTCCCGTTTCCATCGCCACCTTTCACGAGGCGCGCCCGCAGGGCGCGGCCGGGACCATTGGGACCACATCGCGGCCCGTCTTCCGCTTTCTTCCAGCCACCCAGCAATCGGTTGAAAAGAAGCCCCCCCGCCAGGGAGGGCGGCCTCTTGCCCACATATACCACGGGGCTCGGCTGTTCCCCAAGTTGACCTTGCGTGAGACCGCAGAATCTTGGACAAACCGACGTAGTGAAGACGCTATGGATGCGGTTGTCCAACGTGCCAACGTGGTATACCGAAGCGATAATCGCGCACCAGTAGATCTATCGGGGGGTGCTTCATGTTGGGTGTTTCGTGTTGCGAATGGGTTGCCCGCCCCAGCCTGGGATGCCATCGGGCAAGTCAAGGAGAGCACCATGGAGACTGAGTCCACGTGGGCACTTGATCAGTCCCCTGATGACCGCACGTTCGCCGTTGCCGGCCCCGGCGTCTCCCGAGGTGGCCCAAGCGGCATGCCCGTCGCCCACAGCGCGGCCATGCGTCGGGTTCTGCTCCTTGCCCGAAGAGCTGCCCGCAGCGAGGCCCCGGTCTTGATTCAGGGCGAACTCGGAGTTGGGAAGGCAACGATCGCGGGAGAAATCCACCGCCAGAGCGCTCGAGGCGCCGGCCGGTTGGTGCGCATGGCCTGCGCGGCATTGCAGGACTCCAACGAGGCCGACCGTTTGTTTCGCGAGTGCTTGGGGGTCGCATCGGCCGACGATTCTGGACCGCCCGACCCCGGGGTGGGCCCGTGCAACGGGACGCTGCTGTTGGATGACGTCCTGCAACTGCCGATGTGGGCCCAGGCGAGGCTGCTGGAACTGCTTCGTCGTGGGCAGGGGCATCGCCGCCGGACCGGGGAGCGGATCCCCTCGGGGCCGCGTGTCATCGCGCTTTCGACCGGCGATCTTGCAGATGCGGTGTCGAAGAACAGGTTTCACGCCGGGTTGTACTACACCTTCAGCGTCTTTCCGATCCACGTTCCGCCGTTGCGGCATCGCCAGGACGACATCCGCCCACTGGGCGAATATTTCTTGAAGTGCGTCGATCGTGCGGAGGCCTCCCGCATGGGACAGGCCCCTCGGCGTTTCTCCGACGAGGCATGGGGCATCCTGCTCTCGTGCGACTGGCCCGGCAATGTCTTGCAGCTCGCAAGCGTTGTCGAGCGGGCCGCCATGCTGGCCGAGGGTGAGGAGATCGGTGCCCTGGCCGTCGCGGAATGCCTGCCCCCGAGGCCGCCGAGTGCGGAGTCGGAGGGGATCTCGATCCCGTGCTTTGGCGGTCTGCGACAAATGGAACTCGCCATCGTCGACGAGGTCGTACGCCGCTGCGGAGGCAACAAGGCTGCCGCCGCACGGACCCTGCGTCTGCACCGCCGAACCCTGTACCGCCTGCTGGAACACAGGGGCCGCCCGGACCCGTAATGAGGAGAGAGGACCATGCGTCGTTGCTTTGGCTCGGCGATGCTCGTTGCCTGCGCGTTCCTGTTAGGCGCGGTGCTCGGCTTTCATCCGGCGACCAATGCCGCGGCGCCGGACGACGCCGCGGATTCGGCAGACCAGGACAAGATGGTCGTCGACCAACTGAAAGAGGTCAACGCGCAGTTGAAGGACCTCGCCGTCCTGCTTCGCTCCGGCCGGGTGAGGGTGACGGTGCTCATGAACCCCGACCTCGACCGGGATGCCGGCAGGAAATGACTCCGGGTCCTTGGCAAGAAGGCTTCTTCCCGTGGCGTCCTTGCCGCAGCGCTGCCTGTCGCGGATACGCCTGCCAGGCCGTTCTTCCGAGGAGCATCCTCTGGGCTGGGAACGCTTACGTAGTCTCGGAGGAACTCGCTGGCGGCCGCAACGGAGGATGGGCGGCGTCTTGCCACCACCAGGTCATGCCGAGCTCCTTGGCCCTATCGACGGAACACACCAAGAGGCGGATCTGGATGCTCAGCAGCTCGATGTCGCACAGCTTGATCTTGATGTCGCCGGCGATCACCACGCCCTTGTCGAGGACCCGCTCCAGGATCTCGGCCAGGCTCTCCGAGTGCGTGGCCCGAGTGATGACTTGTGCCCTTGCCATGGCGGTCGCTCCTTCTAGCGTAACGTCCCGAGGGGTCCCAGGTCGAGGTTGAGGTCCTCGTCGGTCAGTCCGAAGTACTCTTTGAGCCGTTCGATTTCCTCGGCCAAGCGGGAGAAGGTGAGGCCGAGCCGCTCGATCTCGTGGTCGGCCAGCGAGCCGGCGTCCATGCGGCGGATCGCCTGGCGTTCGAGCAATTCCCGGAGCAACTCGACCAGCGTGAGGACCAGTTGCGCCAGGCCGTTGCGGACGTTCTCCGGGTCCAGCTTCACGCGGCCCGACAGGCATTCAGCCGGCGACATCGCTTCCTCCTTGCACGGCCGCCGCCGCGGGACGCGGCACGATCCAGCCGGCTTGCCGCGCCGTCTCGACGGAACAGAGCGAGAGTTGCAGGCGGACGTAGATCAACTCGATGTCGGCTACGGAGATCGTGAGTTCCCCGCCCAGCACGACGCCTTTGTGGAGCAGCCGGTCGAGCAGTTCCAGCAGCGTGCAGTCCTCGCTCCCTGCCAGGTCCAATTCGTGGTCCATGACATCCGTTTCCGATCGTCGTTCCTTGGCCGGTCCCTACTCGTCTTCGTTTTCCTCCGCGGCCCCGGAGCCGAGGGCTTCTTGCACCCCTTCGAGGCGATCGAGCAGGCCGCTTTCCCTCGTGTTGAACTCCTCGTCGCCGATCTGGCCCGACTCGACGAGCCGGTAGAGTTCGGTCAACTCGGCGACGATCGCCTTCTCCTGGGCCTCGATGTCCTGCCGGGCCGTTTCCTGGATGTGACGGCCGATGGCCATCAGTCCTTTGACCGGGCTGAAGAGGATATCGTCGAGCAAGAACATAAGGCGTCCCTTTCCGTGGACTCGTAGGTCAGGCCATCCAGCCTGACATGCCGCCTGCGTCGGCCGGAAAGCCTGACCTACAGCTCCAGGTCGATCTCGGCGAAGTTGTAAGGGGCCCACGGGCCGCTGTACTCGAAGCAGTAGTGGTTGTCGAAACCTTGGGCCGCCCGCTCCACCCCTTCCTCCCATGCCCGTTGGCGTTCCCTCCGGATCAGGCACGCCAGCTTCATGATGAGCCGCTCTTCGCGGCAATCGAGGGCGCGGACCTCAACGCAGTAGGGCGTCATGGCCTCGATGACCCGCTTCGTGTGGCGCTCGCGGCTCTCCTGGACCAAGGTTTCAAAGAGCCTGCCGACCTCCAGCTTCTCGTCCAAGGTCGGGACACGGCCCGGGCGGAACAGGCGGTTGCGCATCTGTTCCAGTTCCTGGTGCGTGGCGACGAACAGCTCGAAGATGTTCGCCGTTTCCCAGAAGACCTTCACCGCCATCTCCGCAGTCCCTTCAAGGCGGCGAAGCCTGCCTTCCAGGGCGACGCGGTTTCGGCGGAGGATGTCCCGGAGACGTTCCTCGCTCTCGGCAAGGGTCCCGAACGCGATGGGCAAGACCGGCTGACGTTCGGCCAGCCGGCGGATTACCTGGTGATGGGCGGCCAGGTTGGCCCGTTGCGGACGGATCCTCCCCGTGCCCACGCGGAGGCGGCCGACCACGGCGGCCAGCGGACCGTCGACGACCTGCTCGACCTCCGTTCCGGCGACGCCGCCCGCAAACTCGGGGGCATCCCATTCCGCCAGGGTGATCCCATAGAGGTACACTTCTTCTTGGGCCACGGGGGCTGCGCTCGCCATGATCATCCTTCCTTGTGCGGGGACGACGTTATTGTGCCGTCTCGAATTCGGGCCTCGGCTCCGAGGAACGGCTTCCCACCAGTTCCACCCATTTCACCTGCCCCTCATGCGTCCGAATCGCCAGCAGGGCCCCGCAGGCAAAGCACCGCACCTGACCGTCGTAGTCGTCATAGGCGTCGCGCAGGTCCAAGGCATGCCCGCAGGAAAGACAGTTCACTTTCATGGTTCCGCTCCTTGCTCGGGGATGGGGGATAGGGGGGGAGGAGTGAGGAATTAGGAATGATGAAGGATGAAGGATGAAGGATGAAAGATTGGGGGTTCATCGTCTGTCTGGTGGTTTTCGTTCTCGGCAGATCGGTTCACGCGGTGTGCGGCGGTGGCCAAACGGCGGGCGAGCCCGCCCGCTACGCGGAGATGAAGCGGAACTGAAGGCCCCCAGCCGTTCATCCTTCATCCTTCATCCCTCATCCTTCATCCCTCATCCTTCATCCTTCATCCCTCATCCCTCATCATTCATCATTCCCCTTCACCCCTCCCCCGCCTCGTCCTGGGCCAGTTCGTAGGCCACTACGTTGAGTAGGGCATCGAGGCGGACCAGGTAGTGGTATTGGTCGAGTACGGGCCGCTGGGTCTCCAGGTGAAGGGCCTGGATCGTAGGATTCGGCTGCCACACGTCGGCCTCCCGTCTGGCGACCTTGGTCACGTGGACCAGGCGTTGCCCGGGCACAGCCTCCTCCAAGAACCCTCGGACGGCCTTCTGGGCCTCGGCGATCGTCGTTCGCCCTGTCGGCGGTTCCTTGCCGGTCATGGTTTCGTCTCGCTTCGCGCTCGTGTTGGGCAGGTCAGTAGGGCATGCAAAACCCGGGTCCGGCCGGCGCCGGCGCCGGGGTTTCGCCGGGCGACATCTCGGCCAGGAGCAGGGCCTGCTCGGTCTCGATATCGGCCAGGCGCCGGTCAAGCTCGCCGATCCGTCCGGCGGCGCGGTGCTTTTCCCTCACGCGGCGGACCTTCTCCAGTTCCAACACGGCCAGTCGGAGGTAGCGGCGTTGCGGCTTCTCCGCGTCGCTCACCCGCCCGCTCAGCGTGCGGACGTCGAGAAGGCTTCGGCGGCAGTGGGTGTTTGCGGGGGGCATTTCTCACCTCAGGTCGAATCGGCCGGCCGGAGGCCAGCCACGGTATGGGGTTATCCTTCGGTCGGGGCCGCTTGACGCTCGACGGCGAGTTCGTCCATCGCGGATCGGAGATCCTCGGTGGAAAGCGGCCGGCCCCCCGCGGCGCCGGCCCCGAGCACGTCGCGGCAGATGTCCAGGAATGCCGGTTTGGCCGGGTCGGCCGGCACGTCGAGGTGCGCCATCACGCGGGCGATGGCGATGGCGGCGCGGATGCTCGGCCGGTGGCCGGTCGAGTACCGACCGCGGACGAGGCGGACGAGGTCCACGACCCGGGCCGCGTCCTCTTCCGGGAGCCCGCTCCTGGCGGCGGTGATCTTGATCTCCGTCTCGCGGTCGTAGTGGCCCGTATAGATGGTGATCAATCGGTCCATCAAGGCGTCCTGGCTCGAATGGACTCCGGCGTACTCTTGGGGGTTCGACGTGAAGATCGCCCGGAAACCGGGGTGGACCTTCAGGTACGCCTCGCCGGCGTGGCGGAGTTTGGGGATATCGAGGAGTCCTTCGCCCAGGACGCTCAGCAGGGTGTTGTTCGCTTCGGGGCGGCTGCGGGTGAACTCGTCGTAGACCAGGGTGTGACCGTAGCGGCAGGCGGTGGTCAACCGGTTGTCGACCCAAACGGTTCGCAGGGTCTCCTCCGTCTTCACCACGCTGTGGATGAAGTTGTCGACGAGCTTGCTCCGGCAGTAGCCCTGGTCGTTGCCCACCAGGTCGGAACTGCCGAATTCGTCGTCGCCGTGGATCAACGTGACGGGGCGGCCGAGCTGCGCCGCCAAGTGGAGCGCGAGCGTGGTCTTGCCGGTGCCGGCCGGCCCAGCCAGATTGACCGGGTAGCCGACTCCGAGATACGCCATCGCCCGCGCCGCCACTTGCTCCACCTCGGGAGTCACCACGAAGTGGGCGCTAGGTTGGGGCCTTACCCAGTCTCCTTCGTGTGTGATCGGCGTTTGCGCGGCCAGTCGGGAATGGCCGTTTCCTTGGCCCGTCGCTAGCATCGTGCGGCTCCTTGTTGCTCTTGGACGCGTCGATTCGCAGGGTGTGGATCGGGGGGAGACGCACTACCGGCCACGCCGCAGCGCTCTGCCGCCGTTGTGAAGGTCGGTCGCGAACTCCGTCAGGTCGTTTCGCAGACGCCGGGCCGCTTCGCGGACCTCGTCGCGGGTCTGCTGCAAGAACCGCTGGCGGTCGTGGTGGGCCTGATCGAGGTTCTGCCGCAAGTTGGTGAAGAACTCAGTGAACTGGGTCATCGGATGGCTCCTGTCGAAAGGGGGCTTTGGGCTTTGGGCTTTGGGCTTTGGGCTTTGAGCTTTGAGCTTTGAGCTTTGAGCTTTGGGCTTTGGGCTTTGAGCTTTGAGCTTTGAGCTTTGAGCTTTGAGCTTTGAGCTTTGAGCTTTGGGCTTTGGGCTTTGAGCTTTGAGCTTTGAGCTTTGAGCTTTGAGCTTTGAGCTTTGGGCTTTGGGCTTTGGGCTTGGAATTCTGGGCGCCGGTCCGCCGTGAGCCCCAGGCTCAAAGCTCAAAGCTCAAAGCTCAAAACCGTTTGAAAATGTCCGTCGAATCTTGAGGTTGGTTAAATCCGCGCTGGAGGGGGCTTCTTGTTTCGGTCGGGGCAGAGGGGGGCAGCCCCAAGGCCGCAGAAGGCAGCCCCCTCAGCGCGGGAATCCTCCATGATGTACGGCAGCGATTCCCTCAGTGACGTCAGGACGGCATCGCCGCGGCAGCCGTCAGGCCGATCGCCTCGGCGTACTTCAAGTACGTCTCGACGCTGGCCACGACCACGCGGGCCTCGATCGAGAGAAGCTCGATCCCCACCAGCGAAACCTTCGCCCAGGCGTCGATCACGATACCCTTGTCCAGGATGCGATCGACCACTTCGGCCAGACTGGACGAATCGGTGGACTTCTGAACCTTCGCCATTGCACTACTCCTCGAAACAGGGGGATAGGATCGCCTTGGAGCTTACGGCCCCCAAGGCAGCACAGACTCACAGGTGCTCGACTCGGAATCGTTGGGCTCCCGCAAAACTTTCGTAGTCAGTTTCGTCGCCGCCCCGGGTACCACTCCATACATATTCGTGGTCGAAGACGGGAAAGTACATGCAAACCGCTGTTAGCGTGCACATTTACCGAATATTCCCACGCTGTGTTATGTGGATTCTCCACGCGATCCCGATGACTTAGCAAAACTTAGCTCACTTCGCCCAACTGTCAAAATCCCCGCGGCAGATTCTCTTAGACCATTCGCTTGGAAGACCTTACGCAAACAACCCAAAGACGCCGTCCGCGAAACCACTTGCGACCCCGCTACCGTCCGCCTCGCCAGCACGGAGACGTCGCTCACCGGCTGAAGACGGTCGGATCATGCTGGTTTTGAGGAACAAACGGGCGTCAGAGCTTCCGGGAACGTCAAGCATGCTCCAGGATGCGTGGTATAGTAAGAAAGAGCGTGGTTGTGCCGCACGGCAGCCTGCGTGAACGCCGATAGTGATCCAAGATCGAATCTCCATGTGGAAAGATGAGGAGTGATCTCCATGGCAAAAACGTCTAAGGATCCAACGAAAACCGGCTCGTCCGGCGAGAAGTCTTCCGCGACCGACTCCTTCACTACCTTGGGCGCCGGGCTTGGCGGCCTGCTGGGAAAGCTGGGAACCGTGGTCGAGAACCTCGGGCGGCTCGCCGAGGCCGGCGAAGAGCTTTCACGTTCCGGAGAGATCCCGGGGTTGGGGTCTTCCGACAAGGTCCGCGGGGTCTACGGCTTCTCGGTGAAGACCGGGTTGGGCGAACAAGGGCGGCGGGAATTCAAGGTCGAGCCGTTCGGTAACATCCGCCGGCAGGCCGGCGGCCAGACCGTGGTCGATGATCTCCGCGAGCCCATGGTCGACGTCCACGAGGAAGAGGACGGCGTCTGGGTCCTGGCCGAGATCCCCGGCGTCAGCAAGAAGGACGTCGACGTGGAGTTGGCCGGCGATCGCCTCACCCTTTCCGCCCGACGCGGCCCCACGCGGTACCGCAAAGAAGTCGCTCTACCCCGGGCCTTCTCCCCGGAGAAGATGCGGTGGACCTGCAAGAACGGCATCCTCAGCATCCGACTCGAGCGATAGGACGATCGGGTAGGTTATGCTTCAGCATAACCGAATTTAGGACGGGTTATGCTGAAGCATAACCTACGGACTGAAACGATAGGACGACGTCATGAGCAAGAGCTGCGCGGGAACGGGTGAGATCACGCTTCGGGTCAGCGAGTCGACGGGCAAGGACGTCGGACGGGGCGTGGCCCGGATGGATCCGGCCGACATGAAAAACCTCGGGGTCGACGTCGGCGACACGGTGGAGTTGTCCGGAAAGCGCAAGACGATCTGCAAGCTGCTCCCGTCGTTCAAGGAGCAGCGGGGCAAGGCCAGCCTCCAGATCGACGGCATCGCCCGCGAAAACGCCGGCGTGGGGCTGGGCGAACCGGTCGTGGTCCGCCGTGTCCGGGTCGAGCCGGCCAAGGAAGTCGTGCTCTTGCCCCAAGGACTGAACCTCTCGGAGCGCGACCTCGAGTACATCGGCAGCCTCTTGGACGGTCTTCCGGCAACGGCGGGCGACCGGGTCCGCGCGGCCCTGTTCGGCAGCCGCTCGGCCGATTTCCTCGTCGAGAGCACGCAGCCGGCCGGGCCGGTGGTCATCGTTTCCGACACGATGCTCACGATCGGCAAATCGCGCCAGGGCGAGGGCCAACCGGCCCAGGCGGCCGCCCCGGCGATTTCCTACGAAGAGATCGGCGGCCTGAAACGCCAACTGGACCGCATCCGCGAGATCGTCGAATTGCCGCTGAAGTACCCGGAATTGTTCGATCGCCTGGGGATCGACGCGCCCAAGGGGGTCCTCCTGCTCGGGCCGCCGGGGTGCGGCAAGACGCTGATTGCCCGGGCCGTGGCCCACGAGACGGAAGCCACGTTCTTCGCCGTGAACGGCCCGGAAATCGTCCACAAGTTCTACGGCGAGAGCGAGGCCCACCTGCGCAAGATCTTCGACGAGGCGACGCGGCGGGCGCCGAGCGTCATTTTCCTCGACGAGATCGACGCGATCGCGCCGCGGCGGGAGCGGACCGTGGGCGACGTGGAGAAGCGCGTCGTGGCCCAACTGTTGGCCCTCATGGACGGCCTTTCGCAGCGTCAGCACGTCATCGTGCTGGCGGCCACCAATCTGCCCAACTCGCTCGATCCGGCGTTGCGGCGGCCCGGCCGTTTCGACCGCGAGATCGCCATCCCCATTCCCGACCGCAACGGCCGGCAGGAGATCCTGGAAATCCACAGCCGGGGCATGCCGCTGGCCCGCGACGTGGACCTGCCGCACCTGGCCGGGATCACGCACGGGTTCGTGGGGGCCGACCTCGAAGCCCTTTGCCGCGAAGCCGGCATGAACGCGCTGCGCGAAGTGCTCCCACACATCGACTTCTCCCAGCAGCGCGTTCCCTACGAGGTCTTGAGCAAGCTCGAAGTGACGATGGGGGATTTCGAGGTTGCGTTGCGGGAAGTGGAGCCTTCCGCGGTGCGCGAGGTGTTCGTCGAGGTCCCCAACGTGACCTGGGACGACGTCGGGGGGCTGGAAGAGGTGAAGAGGCAGTTGCGCGAGGCGGTCCAGTGGCCGCTCCGCTACCCCCAGTTGTTCGAGGCGGCCCGGCTCGATCCCCCCAAGGGCGCACTCTTGTTCGGGCCGCCCGGCTGCGGCAAGACCCTCCTGGCCAAGGCCCTGGCCACGGAGACCGGCGTCAATTTCATCTCGGTCAAGGGGCCCGAGCTGCTGTCGATGTACGTGGGCGAATCGGAGCGGGCCATGCGGGACATCTTCCACAAGGCCCGGCAGGCCGCCCCCTGCATCATCTTCTTCGACGAGATCGACGCCCTGGCCTCGACGCGGTCCGCCGGGCGGGAAGATTCCGGCGTGGGCGGACGCGTGCTCAGCCAGCTCCTTACCGAGCTCGACGGCATCGAAGAACTCCGCGGTGTGCTCGTCCTGGCGGCCACCAACCGGCCGGACATGCTCGACGCGGCCCTGCTGCGGCCCGGCCGATTCGACATCCAGGTCGAGATCCCCATGCCCGACCGCACCGCCCGGGAGCGGATCTTCCAGGTCCACCTCCGCGAACGCCTGGTCGAGCCGGGGATCGAGTCGCGGTGGCTGGCGGATCAGACGGAGGGGTTCAGCGGGGCGGAGATCGAAGCGGTGTGCCATCGGGCGATGATGGCCGTCCTGACCCAACGCATCGCCGCTTCGCCCGACCAACCCGACCCCGAGAACCTCCAAATCCGCCGCAACGACCTGGCCCGCGCGATCGAAGAAATGACCAAGCAGGCGATTTCCAGGAAGTAAGCGAGTGGGGGCCTCGTCATGGCGGATGAACTCTACTACGTCTACGCGTTCACCTGGGCCGACGCTCCCTTCGAGTCGTTCGGCCCCACGGCGGACCCGCGTTTCCCGCTCGAAAGGGTCGCCCACAGCCGGGTGGCGGCGTTGGCCAGCCGCGTGGGCCTCGACCAGTTCGACCTCAGCAAGCTGCAAGCCGGGACCGCCGACGTCGAGTGGCTCAGCCAGGTGGCGGTGCGTCACAACGCGATCGTCGGCCGGGCGGCCCGGGCCGGGCCGGCGCTGCCGCTGCGCATGGGTGTGCTCTTCCGCTCGCGGGAGTCGCTCTTGGAACGGATCGCCCAACGTGCGTCGCTCATCAGCGACTTCCTGAGACGCCTCGGCGACCGGCAGGAATGGGGCGCGGCAATCTACCTCGACGAATCCCAGGCGGAACAAGCCCTTGCCCCTGCCGCGCCTCAGCCGGTTGCCGTCGCTTCGGCCGGAGGCGCCGGGGCAAAGTACCTCGCCGGACGACGCGAGCGGGACCAGGCCCGCCGCGCGGTCAAGGAGCGGTGCCGGCAACAGATCGAGGAGGCGGAGGCGGCCTTGGCCGGCAAGGCCGATTCGTTCAGCGCGATCCGGCCCTTGCCGGCCAGCCTGACCGGGCGGCGGGAGAAGATGGTGTGGAACGCGGCGTTCCTGATCGTGCCCACGGCCTGCCCGGACTGGCTCGACCTGGCCGACAGCCTGGCTCACGAACTGGCCGAGAAGGGATTGCTGTTGGAGACCACGGGTCCCTGGCCTGCGTATCACTTCTGTCCGGAGATGACGTTGTAGGACGGGTTTCCAACCCGTCCCGGTGCTGACGGACGTGGGGACGTCAAGACTTCCGAAGTCTTGATTGCGGTTCGGCCGCGCTACGGGGACATGCCATGGCAATCTATCTCTTGGGAATCGTCCGTGCCCGGGATGTGGCACGTTGGGAGGCCGGCCGTAGCGACATGCCCTTGCGCTGGGGCGTTGCAGGCGAGTTGGCCGGCGCCGTGGTGGGGCCGCAGGCGTCGGCCCCCGATCCGGTTGAGCTGGCTCGCGTGCAGGCGGCCATTCACCAGCGCGCGGCCCTCCTGCCCGTGCAGTTCGGCGTCGCGCTGCCCGACGATGCCGCGGTGCGGAGGCTGCTTGAGGCACGCCGCGAGGAGTTCGGGTCGTCGCTCGATCGGGTCGACGGGGCCTGCGAAATGGGGCTGCGGATCGTGCTACCCCATCTCCGGGGCCCGCACTTCGTGCCTGCCTCCCCTCTCACGCAAGCGGGAGAGGGGCTGGGGGTGAGGGCGGACCGCGCCGGCGCCGGTCGCCATGGCAGCCGCCCCGTCTCGCCTGGTGACTATCTGGTCTCGCGTCGCGACTACTACGCCCAGCGCGATCGACGGAACCAGAGCACGGGCTCCGCAACCACGGCCTACGTGGAGGCCCTGCAAGGCTCGTGGCGCGAGTGGCGTCCTCTGCCCGATGCGACGCCGGGCATCGTCCGCATGGCGTTCCTTGTGGAAGGGACCCGCCTGCCGGAGTTCCACGTCCGCGTTCAGGAGGTCCGGCAGGCCCGGGCAGACGAACGCAGCGTCTTGCTGGGTCCATGGCCTCCCTACAGCTTCGTCTGAATTGCGGTAGTTCAGACTTTCGTAACATTCCAGCCGTAGGAAGTTGCAGGAAGAGGAGAAGGGAAAAGGAAGAAGCAGGGGAAAAGGGGGAAAGAAGAGGAGAGGGTTTCCATTCAGGATTGTGTCATCAGGGCACGGTTTCTTGCCTTTTCCGTTTTTCCAGAGCTTTTCCTTTTCCCTTCTTTTATTCGCCCTTCATTCCGCTGAACACTTTCAGGCTTTCCAGCATCGCGCGGCGGACACCAGGCTGGAAGCCTGGGCGATGAGTGGCGCTTGCGAGGAGGCGCGAACCCGCGTTAAGATCGGCCCATGCGACGTCTTCTCCACATTCCCATTCTCCACACCGCTGCCGACTTGGGATCGCTCGCCGAGTCGGTGAAGGCCCAGTATGCCAGGATCCTGGGTCCGGCCGGATGGACGTGGCGTCAGCAGACGGTCGAGCAACTCTGGCGGGCAATCCGCGGCAGAATCGAGGCCCTCGGCCTCGACTACGCCAAGACGCGGGTCTACCAGGACGGTTTGCCGGTGTGCGGATTCGAGCTTCAGATCGTTCAGGAACTGGCCAAGGCGGGGAGTTCCAATCATCAGTTGCTCCTGGACTTGGTCGACCGGGGAGCAACGCTCATGGGCACGGAAGACCCGCAACTGCTGGTCCGCGAGTATCAACTCCACCAGCCGCATGGGCCGAGCACCGGCGATCGGCCGCCATCGGCTGTGGTGGGACCTGAAGAACGCCAGGCCGAAGCAGAGGCGAGGCGTATCCTTCGCGCCCGCGACCAGTTCATCGTCAAGCGAATCGACGCCACGCTTGAGCGCGGCGAGACCGGGCTGTTGTTCCTCGGCGCCGCCCACCGGCTCGATGCATTCCAGTCGACCGCGATTGGAACCGAGACTCTTTGAAGGAAATCCTATCCGTCGCAACGATCATTTCCGGCCCAGTTTCCGCACAACGGCCGAAGGTCTTCTGAGGATTTCGTGTGCGGCGATCGGCAGGCCGCACCGGAGGACGATCCAGATCCCTGAACCAGGGAACGCCGATAGGGGAGTCACGATCCAGCACCGGGTTGCGGTTACGGCGATCGTCCTCGAGGGCGAGGGGAAGCCGCCCCAGCCGGCCACGTTCAACCGGGGGGCCGCCGGGCAAGCGAGTTGACCACCACCGGCCCGGGGAGTGCAGCCCCGGCCTTTTCGTGCCTCGGCAAATTCCCCTCACGCCTAGTAGTCGGACGCCCTTTATTTGTCGGGTTGCCTGGCACCGTTGGCTTGGCCCGCTGCCTGGAAAACACGCCGGGACAGGCAAACCGCACAACCCGACACTATTCGCTGCGTCGGACTACTAGCGCCCACATCGCGCCAACGCCGAATCGACACATCGCGTATGCAGAAAAAGCCTTCCATAACTCGTTGCTACGGAAGGCTTTTCTATGTCGGGGCGACAGGATTTGAACCTGCGACCCTCTGGTCCCAAACCAGATGCGCTAGCCAGACTGCGCTACGCCCCGAAGTTGGTGTTGGAAACGTCGTCTCGCTCCACTTCGTTGAGGGGAGTTGGGCGACGACGGTTCGCGTTGCGTGAGATCCCTACGGTGTGGAACGGTGCCGTTGGGGCCCTGCCTCCCTCGTCCAGAGCACCGTCCATAGGTGGGGTGATCTGTGACGTATCCCATCCTACTCTTCTTGCCGTCGGCGGGCAATCGGGGGTGAAGGGCCTCGATATGTGTCAACCGGCGCGTGCGTGCGCGTCGGGGTGTTCCGGGCCGCAGATGTGCGAGCGGATCCGCTCGAACTCCTCGTGGCTGCTGAAGTAGATCGCCAACTTGCCCTTGCCCCGGGCGTTATGGCTTAGCTTGACGCGGCTTCCCAGGGCTACGCGAAACTGCTGTTCCAGGCCGGCCACGTGCTGGCTGGTGGGCTTACGCGAACGGATCTTGTCGCCCACCCGACCGGCCACGCTGAGCGGGTCGGCGTCGGCTTGGTCGATCGACTGCTGAACCAACGACTCGGTGTCGCGTACGCTCAGGCCCTGCTCCTGGATCTGGTGGCAGAAGAGAACCTGTTCTCGCTCATCCCCCAAAGGGAGTAACGCCCGGGCGTGGCCTTGAGTGATCTTTCCTTGCCGGAGCGCCTCTTGCACGCCGGCCGGGAGTTCCAGCAAGCGGATGAGGTTGGCGATCGTCGAGCGGTCGAGCTTGAGCCGCGCCGCCAAGTCCTCCTGGGTGCAGCCGTACTGTTCGAGGTAGCGTTGGAACGAAGCGGCCTTTTCGAGCGGGCCGAGGTCCTTGCGCTGCATGTTCTCGACGATGGCCAACTCGGCGGCGAGCCGGTCGTCGGCCTCGATGACCTGGACCGGCACCTCCGTCCACCCGGCCTTCGCGGCCGCGCGCAGCCGCCGTTCCCCGGCGATCAGTTGATAGCGCTGGCCCACCCGACGAACCACGATGGGCTGCAAGAGGCCGTGGGCCCGGAGGCTGTCGCAAAGGGCCTGGATCTCGTCGTCGTCGAACTCCTGGCGAGGCTGGAAGGGATTGCTTTCGATCTCGCGCAGGGGAAGACGAGCCGGTGGACCGGGCGGAGGGGCTTCGGCCGCGGCAGACCACGGACGGTCGGCTGCCGCCGCTTGGCCGACGGCCGGAGGAGCCGGGAGGACTTGCGGCCCGGCGGCCTCGTCGGCGCGTTTTCGCAGTTCGATTCGAGATGCTTCCGCAGAGGCCGGGGTGCTTTCCGGGTCCTCATCGCTCGGCGGCGTGCCTGCGGCTCGTGTCCGGATCGCAACGATGTCGGCCGGCGGCTCTCGCACCGGTCCCTCAGGTCTCGCTGCCGCGCGACCGAGCAGGGCCTCTAGACCACGTCCCAGGCGTCGTTCCTTAGTCACGTTCAAGTACCTCCATGCAAAGCTCGAGGTAGGCCCGGGCGGCCCGGGACCGCGGTGCGTAGTCGATCACGGATTTGCCGTGGCTGGGCGCCTCGGCCACGGCCACGTCGCGTGGAATCACGGTTCGGTAAACGATTTCGCCGAAGAAATCACGGACCTCCGCTTCCACCTCCCAGGTAAGCTCCAGGGCGCCGTCGTACATGGTCAGCAGGATCCCGCCGAACTGAAGCTCGCCGGGGTTGGAGTCCATCACCTCGCGGATGATCTCGATCATCTGGGCGAGCCCCTCCATGGCGAAGTACTCGCACTGGATCGGCATGAAGACCTCGGTGGCCCCGGCCAGCGCAGTCTTTGTGAGCGACCCCCCAGACGGAGGGCAATCGAGAACCGCGAAGTCGTAACCGGTCCGGGCGCTGGCGAGTTGATGGCGCAGACGCGCCGACTGCCGCTGGTCGTCCCGGGCGAGTGCCTCGACGTCGCGAAACGCCCGACTGCCCGGCAGGAGGTCGAGGCTGTCGGTGCCGATCCGGCGGAGCGCCGGCTGCAACGGGGTGCCGGCGACCAGAGGATGGGACTCGGCGGGGGTCTCCCCCAATCCGGTCGTGGCGTTGCACTGGGGATCGAGATCGATCAGGAGGGTCCGGGCACCGCTCTTGGCCAGAGCGACCGCGAGGTTCACGGCCGTGGTCGTCTTCCCCACGCCGCCCTTCTGATTGACCACACACAGGGTCCGACCCACCGCTGGCCTCCTTGCCAACTTCCGCGCTCCGGAGGGAGCCGATCCGGGGCGGATTTTAGCAGGGGAGGTTGCGGCATGGAAATGGCAATTGTGCCGGAGGCAGGACGGGGAGTGGGGAGTGGGGAGAAGGGAGAGGGGAGTGGGGCAGTCGGGACGGCGGGCGTCGCTGCGCTCCGTCCGCCCTACGCCGCTTTGGCCATGGATGGCCGTTACGTTTCACGTGAAACGAGCAGTTGGGCTGGATTGCCTGTTTCACGTGAAACACGCAGGTTTCCATCCCGGCAATGCTTCGCGGACCCCGTTTCACGTGAAACGCGGCAAGTCCGATGCTCGCGGTTCACGCATCGCCCAGGCGGTGTGCTGGGAAGTGCGGCACAGCCGAGGGCGGCTGTGCCACAGGACTGGCCCAAGATGACCTTGCGCGAATCTGGGAGGGCGAGGCTCCTGCCGAGCCGTCATGCACCCGCGAAGACGCGCGGTTGTCGCAGGCTCGGCAGGAGCCTCGCCCTCCCAGAATTGTGAAACCTCACTTCGGCCGTCATTCCAGCAGATTGACGACCAGGCCGCTCAGGAGCTTGGGGTAGAAGTAGGTGCTCTTGGCGGGCATGCGTTCCCCGAGGCTGCTGATCGTGCGCACGTGGTCCACCGTGGCCGGCATCACGAGGGCGGCGAGCGGATAGGCGCTGGAGCGGATCCCTTCGACCACCTCGTCGATCCGGTGGACGTACTTGGTGGGCGTGGGGCTTTCGGTGCCGAGGAGCGTCTCCACAATCAGCCGGTGGAGGACGCTCACGCCCAACTCCCGCCACTCCGGGCTGTGGTCGGCGGCCGCGGCTTCAAGTTTGGCGCGGCCCGCGTCGGTCTCCTGGACGATGGTCCATCGCTGGTCTTCCCGGGTGAAGAGGGCCAGCGTGCCCTGGTCGCCCGAGGTCTCGACATCCTCCCAAACGTTCACAGCGGCCTCGGGCCCGGTCCCTGCGGCCCGGACGGTGAAGCAATCGCCGAGCCGGTTGGCCAATTCCTCGGCCGTCATCGAGGGCAGCTCGCTGAAGAGCCGGTGCGTGGGCAGGACGACGAGGCCGGGGTCCTCCATGGCGACGAACATCATCAAGGTGTAGCGGGCCGGATGATCCTTGCGGAGCGCGCCTGCCTCGTAGATCTCCTGCCGGTACTTGCAGGCGGTTTCGTAGCGGTGGTGGCCGTCGGCGATGAAGACCGGCTTGGGACCCACCGCGGCGGACAACTCGGCGATCGCGGCCACGTCGGTGACGGGCCACATGCGGTGGACCGCGCCCCAGGGGTCGGTAGCTTCCAGCGGCGTCTGGCCGGCGATGGCCTCGTCGAGGATGGCGTTGGTGCGGCGCTGGTGGTCGGGATACAGGCCGAAGATCGGGCTCAGCGCGGCCCTGGTTACGACCGTGAGCATGAGCCGGTCGAGTTTCGGACCCGACATCGTCTGCTCGTGCGGGAAGACGAGCCCTTCGCCGAACGGCGAGAGGAGCATTCGGGCCAGGAACCCGCGGCGCGTATGGCGAATCCCCGCCCACTCGAACTCCTGGTGGTAGACGTAGATCGCCGGGTCGGCCTCTTGGAAAAGTACGCCTTCGGACCGCCAGTTCTTGAGGAGCCGGGCGGCCCGGGTGTAGCGGTTGTCGGCCTCGTCGTCGCCCGGCTCGATCCGGTTCCAGTCCAGCCGAACGAAGTTGCAGGGATGGCGCTGATAGAGCTGCTCCAGCAGCGCCGGGTCGATCACATCGTACGGCGGCGAGACCACGTCGGTCAGGGAGCCGACATGCCCCAGGTCGTAACGGAGTCCGCGAAAGGCTTGGATTTCAGGCATGGGAAGCAGAGATCAGAGGTCGGGGGTCAGGGATCAGGGGTCAGAGATCCCTACCTTGCGCCGCAGCGCCCACTCGCAATACGTATCTTCTTGTACAGTAGCTCGTCGATTCATTCAGGTACTTCGCCGCGTAGCGGGCGGGCTTGCCCGCCGGTTGGCGCCACCAGCACGCCACGATCAGCCCTTGGGGCGAATCCTTCTGCTGCTCTCTGATCTCCGATCCCCGACCTCCGATCTCCTCCGTCTAGTACCGATAGTACTCCGGCTTGTACGGCCCCTGGACCGAGATGCCGAGGTATTCGGCCTGCTTGGGCGTAAGCCGGGTGAGCTTCACGCCGAGTTGTTCGAGGTGGAGGCGAGCGACTTCCTCGTCGAGCTTCTTGGGCAGGCAGTGGACGCCGACCGGGTACTTTTCCGGCTCCGTCCAAAGGGCCAGTTGGGCGAGGACCTGGTTGGTGAACGAGTTCGACATGACGAACGAGGGATGCCCCTCGGCGCACCCGAGGTTCACCAGCCGGCCTTCCGCCAAGAGGAGGATCGCCCGGCCGTTGGGCAGCGTGTACTCATCGACCAGCGGCTTGATGTTCCTCCGGCGCACGCCCGGCGTAGTGGTCAGCCAGTGGACGTCGATCTCCACGTCGAAGTGCCCGATATTGCAGACGATCGCGCTGTCGGGCATCTGCTGAAAGTGCTCCCCGCGGATCACGTCGCAGCAGCCGCTTGCGGTGATGAAGATGTTGCCCCGGGAGGCGGCGTCTTCCATGGTGGTCACTTCGTAGCCTTCCATGGCGGCCTGGAGGGCGCAGATCGGGTCGATCTCGGTGATGAGCACGCGGGCCCCGTAGGACCGCATCGACTGGGCACAGCCCTTGCCCACGTCGCCGTAGCCGCACACCACGACCACCTTGCCGGCAACCATCACGCCGGTGGCCCGCTTGATCCCGTCGGCCAACGACTCGCGGCAGCCGTAGAGGTTGTCGAACTTGCTCTTCGTGACCGAGTCGTTGACGTTGATGGCGGGCACGGCCAGTTCGCCGCGCTCGTGCATCTGGTAGAGACGATGCACCCCGGTGGTCGTCTCCTCCGAGAGTCCCCGGAGCCCCGCCAACAGGTGGCGATACTTCGGGCCGTGGACCACGGCCGTCAGGTCGCCGCCGTCGTCGACGATCAGTTCCAACGGCCGCCCGTCGGGGAAGATCAGCGTCTGCTCGATGCACCAATCGTACTCGGCGTCGGTCTCCCCCTTCCATGCGTAGACGGGAATCCCCCGAGCGGCGATGGCCGCGGCGGCCTGGTCCTGGGTCGAGAACTTGTTGCAGCTACTCCAGGTGACGTGGGCCCCGAGTTCCACGAAGGTCTCGATGAGGACTGCGGTCTCGATGGTCATGTGGAGGCAGCCGGCGATGTGGGCCCCGGTGAGCGGCTTGGTCGGGCCGTACTTCGCGCGCAGGGCCATGAGGCCCGGCATTTCCTTCTCCGCCAGCTCAATTTCCTTGCGGCCCCACTCGGCCAGCGACGGATCCGCGACCTTCCAAGGCAATCGGGTTTCGACTTGAGACACGGCGACCTCCCACCAACAAGGGTTCCCGAGAATCCATAGACCTGCCCATGATACGACCCCTTCCGGGGGCAGACAAGGGGAAGCCGGGCGCCACGGGGCAAGCCCCAGGGTGACAGGGTGTGGCATGCTCTCACGACGCGAAGCGTCGGGTGAACATGGAGAGTCTCCAGGAGGGTTTTCATGCCGACCCTCGGCTGCGCCGAGTGACGGCATGCCACACGTTTCTTCGTGACGGCATGCCACACGTTGTTTCGTGACGGCCATGCCAACCACTACCGCGAGGTAGCTGCCAAGCCGCAAGTCACAGAACCGCATCGAACGCTTGGCGGGCCGCAGCGACGAACCGCGCGACGAGGGCCGGATCCTTGCGCCCGGGGGATGCCTCGACGCCGCTTGCCGTATCGACCCCGGCCGGCGAGAGCGCGTGGATGGCGGCGACCACATTGTCCGGGTTGAGCCCGCCCGCCAGGACCAACGGCGGGTGCCAACTCTCGGAAGGGTATCCTCGGATCGCGTCCCAGTCCGCGGTCTTCCCGACGCCACCGAATTGTCCGGGCTGGAAGGCGTCGAAGAGGACGGCCTGGAACCGTCCACCCAGTTGGCGGAATTCGTCCAAGTAGTCGAGCACGGGCCGCAGCCCTGCCGGCCCGATTCGGAACGCTTTGACCAAGGGGATGCGTTGGCTCAGTCGAGCGGCCAGGGCGGGCGACTCGTTGCCGTGGAGTTGCACAAGGTCCAATCCCACTCGGGAGGCGAGTGAGGCCGCTTCCTCTTCCGCCGGATCGACCATCACGCCCACCCGGAGCAGCCGGCCGCGAACTGCCTCGGCAATCGCTTGGGCCTGTTGCGGAGTGACCCAGCGGGGACTGGGCGGATAGAAGTTGAGCCCAACCGCGTCGGCGCCCGCCTCGGCCACGGCCAGCGCGTCCTCGACGGTCGTGACTCCACAGATCTTAATACGAAACATGTCTTCATGCGAAACATGGTGTAGGACGGGTTTCCGACCCGTCCGTAAATCGGGACGTGCGGGACGGGTTGGAAACCCGTCCTACCGACGCCGCGTCAGGTTATCCAGATTAGCGGAAAGCGGGCGTCTGTGCCATGCGGGACGGAAGGAACGACGGGGACGCCCTCAAGGAGGAGGGTAGGCCCGACCGATCCCGACAATACGGGTCGGTTCGCGCCTGCGGGCGTGGAGTCTTCCGCCACGCCGCGGTGCCCACCCGATCCGCAGGATTCGCGAGAATCGACCTTTGGGAGCCAAAATGGCCAGGCGTGCGGATCACGATCGTCGTCCCTGGAGGCCCCGTCTCGTTCGGGCGGGGGTCCTGTTGGCGATCCTCGTGCTCGCCGGGTTGGGCGCGGCGGGCATCGAATGGCTGCGGGGGAGTTGGGCAACGCGCTACTCGGCCACCGCGGAGGTGACGATGCCGGAATCGTGGCGAAGGGGAAGCGTCGATCGGCGCGGGCCCGCGATGGCCATCGATTCCGACGGGGTGGCCGACGAGATCCTCCGCGACGCCCCGGCAACCGACCGCCGGGACCTTCACGTGACGTTCGACCGGCCACGCGACAACACGATCCGAATCGCCGTGACGTTGACCGACGTGACTCCGGAGTCGGCAATTCGACGGGTCAACGAGGTTGTGGCCGGATATTCCGCGGAATTGCACAAGAGAGCCCTGGCCGGTCTCCTGCAACGGGCAGCCGAGATCGGCGTGGTGGACCAACGCGTGCGGCGGGAAGTCCAAGGCATCCAGGAGGAACTCGATCGCGTCATCCGTCGGACGGTCTCGGAAGCGGCCCAGGCCAACGTGACTCTCCCGAGCGACCCAACCAAGCCTGTCTCAGCCCGTTCCGGATCGGCGGTCGTGGCGAACCCCGATTCCGGGCCGGCACGGGCCGGCTCTGGTTCGGGGGATGCACGGCCCGGCTCTGAACCAGCGACCGGCAGCGAGAATCCGGAGTGGATTGCGGCCCAAAGGCGACTCGGCCAACTCGAACAGCACCGGGCCTACCTGTTGCGTGATCGCACGCCCGTTCATCCCGAGGTCCTCCAGGTCGAGACTCAGATTTCCGAGGCGAAGCGGAGTCTTGCGGCGATTGCACCGCGGCTCCCCGGGGCGTCGTCGCCCGGGCCGCAAGAGCCGCCTGCTCCAACCGCTGGGGCTCCTGTCGCCGCGTCGGAGACGCCGAAGAAGGCCCCGACCGCCGCGGATTCGCCTTCGCCGCAACTCGCCGAGCTTTCGCAGGCGATTCAGAGGCAACGAGAGCGAATGGACCGTGTGGCTCAGGATCTTGAGCAGACCACGAAGCTCGACCTCCAAGCGGCCGACGCCCTGGTCCGCGGCGACAATCTCCAACTCCGACTCGCCGATCGTGCCGAACCGATCGCGGTACGTCTGGAGTGGGGCGACATGCTGCTGGTCGGGTTGGCCGCCGGCCTGATGGCCGCGGCAGGCTTCGGGATGATCTGGACCGGGGCCACGCTGGACGCGCCGCTGACGGATCGCCGCGACGTGGAACAATGCCTGGCAGTCCCAGTCGTGGGGACGATCGCCTTGAATCCGGGTGCTGGCAGGGCCGCCCTCGGCCCGATCGTCCACCCGCGTCGACGCTCACCCTACGTGGTCGGGGGTTTGGCGATCCTCGCAGTCTACCTCGTCTTCCTGCTGCATCCGTTTCTTGCCCGGTGAGCGCTGTGCCGCATCCCTCCAAAGCGTGGAGACGGCGATCGGATTGGAGAGCGCACCGGGGCCATGCCGAATGGATGAAAAGCGCAGGGACGGTGCGCGCGGGGCTGCCTCGTCGGGCGGCCGGCGTCTGCCGTCTCGGGTGTTTGTAGAGACTAGGCAGAGCGGGAAAGACATAAGATGTACGAAGCTTCTTTCGGACTCGTCAAACGCCCCTTTGCCCCGGCACCGCGGGGGGACTGTTACTATCCGGCGGCGACCATCGAGGCGGCCCGGCAGACGCTGGTTCGTTGTATCCAGCGTGCCGAGGGGACTGCCATGGTGGTCGGGCCCACCGGCACCGGCAAGACGCTCCTTTGCCTGTTGTTGGCCGAGCATTTCCGCAACGCGCTCGACGTGGTCTATCTGTCCAGCGGCGGGCTGCGGAACCGCCGGTCGCTTTTGCAGGGGGTCCTCCATGGGCTCGGGAAGCCCTACCGTGGCATGGACGAAGGGGAACTCCGCATCGTCCTGGCCGACTACCTGACGGGCCTTGGGCCGGCGTCGGCGGGAATGCTGCTGTTGATCGACGAGGCGCACACCTTGCCGATGGGATGCCTCAACGAGCTTCGGATGCTCACCAACGTGGCGGCGGACGGCCAGCCGCGGACCCGACTCGTGCTGGCCGGGGCAAGCCTCTTGGAAGAGCGCCTGGCCCACCCGAAGCTCGATTCCTTCTCCCAGCGGTTGGCCGCCCGATGCTACCTCGAGGCCATGACCCGACAGGAGACGCAGGCGTACATCGAGGCCCAGATCGCGCGAAGCGCCGACCAGGCTTCGGCGGCCTTCGCGCCGGAGGCGTGCCAGGCCGTGTATCAGGCCACCGGAGGCGTGCCGCGCCTGGTCAACCAGGTGTGCGACCAGGCCCTGGTGCTGGCCGCGGGTGCCGGGCAGACGAAGATCGACGCCGCCCGGGTCCAAGAGGCTTGGGCCAACTTGCAGCAACTGCCCAGCCCGTGGAATGCGGAGCCCGTCAAGGGGCAACCGGCCACGGAAGCGATCGAGTTCGGTGCGTTGGAGGAGGAACCCGGCGAGACGGCCGCAGTGGCTCCCGAGCCCGCCCCCGCGGCTTCCCCTTCCCCGGCAGCCGAGGTGGAGCCGGAGAGTCGTGCGGCGGCGGCCCCGTGCGCGGAACCGGAGGTCCAGATCGACGAGATTCAGGAGATGCTCGGGGAGATCGACGACGATTTCCGGCCGGCGGGGACGATCCGTCCCGAGGTGGAAGTGGTGCTCGATGACTCGGGAAACCCGTTCAGCGAGCCGTTCCTCGAAGAGGAGATCGTGGTGGACCGCTGCGCGGCGGCGTTGGCCGAGCGGAATGCCCGGGCCTTTGCGGCGCTGGTTTCCAAGGAATCGGGCTTAAGCCGGGAAGAAATCGAGCGGGAGACGCTGCCCTTGCGGCGAGCGGCGGTCGTGGCCGACCTCGACCCTGAGGAGCCGGAAGTGGTCATCGACGAGGAATATGACTTCGTGGAACGTCCCGACAAGCACCCTGTCACCCCCGTGCGCGGCCACCAGTACCGAGACCTCTTCGCCCGGCTGCGCCGTGCGTGATCGAGGGGAGACCGTCGATGGGGCAACTGCTTGAAGCACTGAAGCGGATCGAATCGTCCTGCCCTTCGCCAACGCAAGAGGCAGCCCCCGAAGTCTCCCCTCTCCCTATGGGAGAGGGGCCGGGGGTGAGGGCGTCCGGAAGTTCCCCGAGTTCGGAAGACTCGGCCCGCGCCCGGCGTCTCCGAAAGCCAGAGCAGCGTCGTCGCGTCGGCCGTGGCTCGCGCGAGGCAAGCCGGCGCCGGCGGAGCGTCCGGGATCGCCGTCCCGCGTGTTCCGAGTTGCTGTCCCATCTGCTCGACGAATTCCCGCCCGGGCGCAGCGCCGTGCTGCTGTTGGTAAGCCCTGAACCCGAGGAGGCCGCGACCGCGGCCGTCGCCGAATTGGCGCGAGCTCTGGCGCCGCGCGTGACAGGCCACGTCCTCGCCGTCGAAGGCAGCGTTGGCCGTGCGGCGCTTACGCGCTATCTTCCGTCGCAACGCCGAAACGACGGCACATCGGATCCCGATCTGGCGGAGGTCCTCGGGGGCCGGGTCCCGTGGCGTCGGGAGGTCCTCCGCACGCGGATGGAGCGGCTCGACGTGCTTCCCGGCCGGGCGGCGGCCCTCGGCAATCGCAACGCGCCAAACGCCCGGTGGCTTGCCACGCTCCGCGATATGCGCCGGGAGTACCAGTTCGTGCTGATCGCTCTCTCGTCGGCCGAGGACGCTATGGTCGGCGCAATCGCCGCGTGGGCCGACGCGACCTACCTGATCGTCGGCGAGGGCCGCACCAGCCGCAACGCCTCGCGCCGGGCCGTGCGCGACCTGCGTCAAAGCGGTGCCCGTCTCCTGGGATGCGTCGTCGTGGCCGACACACCTCGTGGGGCAGGTCGCTGACCTGCTCCGAGTGCAGGGCATTTCGCACAGCCGAGGGCGGCTGTGCCACACATCAAAGACCGACGGAGCACCAGGCGTCGGCAGGTCGGCGACCTGCCCCACGGTGGTGATCAGTCGGGCTGGAGAAACGCGTACCAAGCCAGCCGGGCCCGCAACGGTTCCGCTCTCCGGTAGGCCTCCCAGGCGTGCTGCTTTCCGACCGCCTGGGTGACGTCGACGACCTCGATCTTGGGCCCGTTCGGATCGTCCGGACCAAGGCAGCTCGGCCCGACGAAGCCCAGGGCTTCCGGCCCGCCGCGGCGGTATAAGAGCGGATAGAGCCTCAAGGTCGGATCGCAGCCGTTTCGCGTTATCAGGAGCCGATCGACCACGTCGAGCGGCCCGTGCGAGCAATCGGCTCCGGCCAGCACATCGCTTTCCACAGCCCCGGCCACGAGCACGGCCCTCAAGGGCGCGCGCCGCACGGTGCGACGTTCCGGCGTATGCCCTGCGAAGCACTCCCCCGCCAGCAGCTTGATGGCCCCCACGATCGTCTGCGAGCCGTAGCTATAGCCGACCAGGCAGACGGGAACCTCCGGACGGATGCGCTGGAGCATTCCCGCCACAAGGACGGCCTCGTGCTGGCTGGCGACGTCTTTGATTTGCAGGTCGGGCCGGTTGCGTCGGGTCACGCGATCGGCGGGCCAGGACCATACGACCAGGCGGAACTTCGCCTTCGGCGCGAGAGTCTGGAGATCCTCGCAGAATGCCAGGCCCTCGGCCACGGCGTCGCAGGCGCCGGTCCGGTTTCCATGAACCAGGAAGACTGTGGGAATCCCGCGGCGGTCCGCGGCGAGGAAAGCCCCCTGGTCGGCTGCGTCCCACTGGGCGTCTTCTCGAAGACGCCAGAACTCCGGCTGCCAGGTTCCCGGACACGCCCCGCAGGCCAGGTGGCGCGTGCTCGCCAGCCAGACATCGGCGGATGCGGCCGAGGTGCCCGCGGGCCTCTCCTGTTCTCCCGCCGGCGTCCGGTCCGGCGCCGCTGCAATCGACAAGACCAGTGCAACCACGGCAACGTTCATGTCCACGTCCCAAGGCAAGGTGTAGCCAATGTGTGCGTCTCTCGAAGAGTGTAGCTCTTTTCCAGCCCGGAAGGGCGCAAAAAGTTAACACGCTGCGCAGGGAAAACTCCCGTGTTGCGTTTGCACATCATCGCCCGTGGTGTAGAGTTGCTTGGTCGATCGCTTCCTTGGGAAGCGCGCCTGTTTCGAGGGGAGACTCCTGGAATGAAGAAGATGATCTTGCTGACCGCGATCGGGATTCTGACGGTGGTCGCGTCCGGCTGCCGGCAAGGGGGATTGTTCCGCCGGGGCGCGCCGGTTCAAGCCGTGGCAATCCCGGCGGCGCCGGTTTACTGCGATCCTTGTGCCACGACCACAGCGCCCTGTGACCCCTGTGCCCCGTGCGCCCCGTGTGTAACGGGGGCCGCGAGCGTCCCCATGGTCGTCGCGCCGGGCCCGGAAACCTACGTGCCTGCCCCGGTTCGATAACTCGCTGCCGCATCCGCTCCGGGCCGGCCGTGCTATCCTGAAAGCGGCCGGCCCGGACGGATCGCGTGCCTTCCACTGGCCAGCCCCACGGTCGTCCCCGCCAGGAAGAACAGCACCATGTTCACCATGGGGATGATCGCCACATCGTGGAGCATCCCGTTGACGAGGTAGTTCGCCGCGAAGGCCAGAAACACCAAGGCCGGCGCCCGCACGCCGGGCGCGACCTGCGGCGATCGCCAGAGTCGCCACGCCTCGCGGGCCCAAAGCGCCAGGACGGCCGCGAACAGACCCATGCCGATCAGGCCGGTTTCCGTCAACAGCGCCAGCAACACGTTGTGCTGTACGAACGGCCGCGCTTTCTCCAAGGGCAGATCCGTGGTGCGATCGGAGTAGTACGGGCGGCTCGCGTCGACGTAGTGGCCGAATCCGCAGCCCCAGAGCGGACGGTCCAGGAACATCTTCCATGCGACCGTCGCGAGGATCGGACGGAGCCGAGCCGACTCCGCCATCTCCTCGGCGCTGATGGCCCGGTCACGCTTGAAACTCGATAACCGCTCCCACTGCGTCGCCGCGAGCACCACCATGGCGAAGACCGCCGCGGTGAGGATCAGGCGTCGCCACGCCGCGGGCGCAGCCAGCGCCACCACGGTCATCGCTCCCAGGGCCACGCCCATCCACACGCTTCGCGTCAGCGTGAGCAGGGCGCCCCCGGCGATCAGCAGGAGGACGGGCACCATGGCGGCCCTCCCCCAACGGCCCAGCCCGGCCCAAAGCAACATGCCCGCCGCCAGGCAGGTCCCGAGCAGGATCCCGTTGCCGATGGGGCTCAAAAGCGGCCCGCGCGCCCGCCCCAGGAACTCGGGATACTCGGGCGACATCACATAGGGCGGAAACACCAGGCCCGGGACATCCGCCACCTCGGCAACAGCCGTCATGGCCAGGTAGACGCCGAACAGCGTCAGGCAGACGAGCAGTCCCTTCGCGGCCCGCTCCGAGATCCGCGATTGCCGGGCCGTCCAGTAGACCCCCAGCGGCATCACGTAGAAAAAGACCAGGCGGGAGACCGGCGCGGCGTTGTGGGCCTGCCAGTCGTGGCTGAACGTGCTCAGGCCCAGGGCGACGAGAAACAGGCCGAGGACCAGGTCCGGCGTGCCCATCGGCTTCGGATCCGCCCAGCCGAGCTTCCTCCACACGACATACTGGGCCAAGAGCACTAGCCACAACACACGGTCGACGGTCAGCGGGATCGGTTTGGTCGCAAGGTGATAGAACGGATAGCCGAAGCAGCATCCGGCCAGGAGAACGCCCACGCACCCGGCCAGGAGCCCGCCGCGTGAAAACACGACACCCCCCCAGACCAGGGCAACTGCTCCGACGATCACGGCAATGGCTTCCATCCTCGGCACGCCCCCACAAGTGCAGGCACACCAGAAGGATAGGTTACACCGCAAGGCAGGTCGCAGGCCTGCCGTCGGGCCAGCCGGGATGACTCGCCGGAAAACACTCGCCCGAAGCGCAAGCGAGGGTAAGTCGTTGACATTCCCTGGCTTGCGCTCGGGCTGGTGACGGTGGTGGGCGATGCCCACCCTACAGGTCTACAGGCCTGGAGATAAGGTCAGTAGCCCCTGGTGTGGCCGAACTGATAATACTGGCCGTAGTAGCCTGAGTGGCTGATGTACTGGGGATGCTGCCAGTGCGCCCCGAAGAAGCCCCAGTTGTAGTAGGTGGCTCCCAGGGCCTGGCCCCAATACGGGCGCGGACCGGGGAGCGGACGAGGATCGTTCCCGCCGCCAGGGTAGCCTGCGGCCGCGTTCATCCGCTGCGCACTCAATTCCTTGCGAATGGCGCCACGCTCGCCGCAGATTGCCGTGGAGGCAATCGCGAGGACCAGGGCGACAACACAGGTCGGGATCGCTATGCCAGATCGCGGTCGCATGTTCTTGCCCCCCCAAGAGATCGCCACTGCCGCCGCCCTCAGCCATCGACGGAAACGGGCCCCAAGAGAGCATCGGCCGTGTGACGCCCCGCAGATTAGGGAGATTGCGAAGAATCTGCGGGTTGTAAGGGCGAGGCGTATCAAGTGGTGTGGCGCAGCCGCCCTCGGCTGTGCATGCCTCACCAGCACGGCCGGGGGCGGCCGTGCCACCGATTCGATCGCTACTCGTATCGGATGAGGGCCTGAGGACGGTATCGGGCGACCTTGGCCGCCCCCCCGAGGGCCGCGAGTTCCACCAGAAACGCGCAGCCCGCGATCTTCCCTCCGGCCTTCTCCACCAGCCGGCAGCAGGCATCCACGGTTCCGCCGGTCGCGAGCAGATCGTCGACCACAAGGACATTCGCGCCGGGGGGCACGGCGTCGACGTGCATTTCGAGCGTGTCGGTGCCGTATTCGAGGTCGTAGGTGTGCGAGATCGTCTCGTAAGGGAGTTTGCCGCGCTTCCGGATCGGCACAAGTCCCACGCCCAACTCCAAGGCCAACGGAGCGGCGAAGAGGAACCCCCGGGCCTCCGCCGCGGCCACCAGATCGACCTGCTGGCCACGGAACCCTTCGGCGAGCCCGAGAACGGCCTGCCGGAACGCTTGCGGCGAGGCCAACAGTGGAGTGATGTCACGGAACAGGATCCCAGGCTTCGGGAAATCGGGAATGGCGCGAACGAAGTCCGTCAGATCCAGCTCTTCCGATTGAGACGACACCGGCGACTCCTTGGCTGCCTGAGGGCGTTTGGGGTCCGTGATCCAGAGGAGGAATATAGCCCGTGCTCCGGGAACCGGAAACCCCGTGCTTGGGGAGTCTCCCCTCGGGAGCCGCGATTTCTCCCGGCCCGGTGCATCCACGCCTGTCGCACGGTATACTGCTCCGGACCACTTGAGGCACAGCCGCCCTCGGCTGTGCCGGATGACTTGTGGCACAGCCGCCCTCGGCTGTGCGGGACGCGCAGAAGGACGTTCGGCTTGCACAGCCGAGGGCGGCTGTGCCCCGTTGTGGGCGGCCGGGCCCCGTTGTGGGATGGGCCCTGACCTTCCTTCCCAATCCATCGAGGAGAGCATCATGAGAACGTTGAGTTGGGCGTTGATCGCGGTGGTGGCCGTGGCCTGTGTTGCGGGGTTCGTCGTCGCAGACCAGCCGAAGGTCGGCAAGAACCCGAATCTCGGGCAGGTCCGGCATGTCGTGCTGTTCAAGTTCAAGGAGGGCACGACGCCCCAGCAGATCAAGAGCGTGGAGGACGCGTTCCGCGCGTTGCCGTCGAAGATTCCGGTGATTCAGAGCCTCGAATGGGGCACCAACATGAGTCCGGAGAAGCTCGATCAGGGCTTCACGCACTGCTTCTTCCTCACGTTCAAGAAGGCCGCCGACCGCGATGCCTACCTCCCGCATCCCGCCCACAAGGCGTTCGGCAAGGTGCTGCGCCCCTACCTCGACAAGGTCCTGGTCATCGACTACGTCGCCAAGGAGTAGCGATCAATCCATGCCCGGCGTCCAGAGCTTGGGCTTTTCGCCGGCCGGTTGCTGTCCGCCCGGCGTCCAGAGCTTGCCCGGTTCGGCCGCCGGTTGCCCCGGCGCCGCGACACCGGGGGCGGCTTGCATCGGCGCTCCTGAGGGGACCGCGGGGGTGCCGTCCGGATTGATCGCCCCGATCCGCACGAGCCAGTCGCGGATCGCCGCCGCAACTCCGGGCTCCCGGATGTGCTCGGAGTTGAGATGCCGCAAGAGCCGGTCGATCTCCGCCGGCTCGCGACGGGCAAAGCGGATCGACAACTCCATCAGGTCCCACGGGGCCGACGACTGGCCCGCTGCCTCGGCCAGGCCGCGCCCTTCTTCCACGTCCCGAAGCGCGAGGTTGGGATCGTCTTCGATCCTCGCCATCAAGGAGTAGATTTGCAGCCGGTCCTTCCGCTCGGCCGTGCTCGGGCGGGCGAGCAGGACGCGTCCGTACTTCCGCATGGCGGGGAGGGCGTTCAGTCCCAGGGCGCGGACGAAGCCCAGCCCGACGGCCTCGTCGGAGAGCTTCTCCACATCGACCCGCCCCAGCCGCCCTACGGGAACGGTTTGCATGTCGACCTGATCCGGGGCGATGGGGTCCAGCGTCGGCAATCCCAAGTGGGAACGGAGCCGGTTGAAATCGAACTGGCTGGACGTCTGGGCGACCCAGAACTCCATCATCATGATCGCGGCCAGGAGCCGAATCCGGCACGCCGGGTCGGCGGAGGCCGCTTGGGGCGTCTTCCCGTCGAGCAGGCCGAGCGGGGCCGCGGGCCAACGGGTCAGGATCGCGTCGTCGTCGTGGGTCCGGACCAGTTCCTCGAACTTCTCGGGCGACACTTCCCGCGGAAGCGTCCAGTTGTGGGCGAGCAGCTCCTGGGTCCGCGAGATCCGTTCGGTCACTTCGCTCTCCGCCTTCGGCCCCAAGATCCCCGGGAGGGACTCGCGGAGCACCTGCTCGACGGTCTCCACGTCATCGGCGGCCACGGGACGCAGCTCCAACCGGGCCTCGCGATCGGTTTGCCGGCCGTGGTAGACGGCGTGGCACAGCACGCGGGGCATCGTGGAAAGGTCCACCCCCTCGGCGTCGGCCGGGACCTCGCGATCGACGACGACATAGGCCGCCAGCGGCGGCGGCTCGCCTTCCTCGACGAGCGACGCCAGATCGGCGCGGATCGGACGCAGCCGATTGGCCGAAGCCGCGGCCGCCCGTAACTGGTCCGCCGCTTCGATCGGATAGGTGAGGCCGAACACGTCGAGCCGGTCGCCGAGCGGATCGTCGCTCAGGAAGAGGGCGACGGCCTCGGCTTCCACGGCGTCCTCCAGGGGAACGTCCATGGCCGCGTACTTGTGCAACGCCTCGATGCAACCCTCGCGGTCCGCCAGCCAGCCGCGCACCACGGCTACGTTGCGCCAAACGGCCGGCGGATCGCCCGCCTTCGCGGCAATCGCCAGGAACCGCTCCTCGGCGAGCGACCACTGGCCACGGCGGGCCGTGTGGACTGCATCGACGAACTCGGGTCGCCACGGCACGTCAACCGGGCATTCCACCAGGCGACGCTCATCCCTGAGCCACAACGGAAGGTCGCGGGAAGTGTTGATCCGGGTGAGCAGTTCTGCCGGCATCGGATCGTCGTGCCGGAAGGCCAGTGCCCATTGGAGCACGGCCCGGGCCGAAAGGACGTTCCCTTCCAGGAGCAGGATCTGGCCCACCGACTCCAGCATGTCGCACGCCCGGCTCGGCGTGTCGTCGCCGCTGGCCGCCATGGCCCGCTGGAGCCACGGCATCGCTGCCCGCCCCCCCTCCTTGGCGGCCGTCACGAAGGCCTTCTCGATCAAGGCGATCGGGTTCTCGGGGTGCAACTGGAGGAACGATGCCACGACCGACTCCGCATCCTCCAGGCGGCCGGTGGCCCGGAAGAGCAGGCATTTGGTCGCCAAGAGGCATGCCCGCCCCGGATGCTTCTGTTCGAGCCGCTCGACATGGCTCAGGCAGGCCTGATACTGCTCGCCTTCGAGCATGCGTTCGATCTTCTCGAAATCCCCCAACAGGTCCGGGCAGCAGAATTTGATCTTCTTACCCGTCCCGCCGGGACATGGAGAGTAGGCATCCAGGGGCATGGGAATACGTCGCCGGGAATTGAGGAAACGAAAACCCGACCACAGGGGTCGGGCAAAGAGGCCATCGTATCATACGCCCGCCCGATTGGCGAGGGGCGCCCGGCCGCCGGGTTCCCCGCTGGCGATGGGTCCGCTGGCCTCGGCCGCAGAGGAACGAGAGAATGCTAAGTGAGGTTTCAGGATCGCGGGAGGGCGAGGCTCCCGCCGAGCCGTCATGTACTCGCCAAGAGGTGCGGGTGAAGCAGGCTCGGCAGGAGCCTCGCCCTCCCAGGACACGCAAGAGGCGACTAGCACCACCCCTCACGGAGGCCCCATCCATGGCTCTGGAACACTTGCTCGTGCGAACCCGAAGCTACCGTCGCTTCCGGCAAGAGCCGGCGGTTGACGAGACGACCTTGCGCGATCTGGTAGGGCTCACGCGACTCTGCGCCTCGGCGGCCAACCGCCAGCCGCTCAAGTACGTTGTCTCGTGGGACCCGAAGCGCAACGCGGCGATCTTCGCCCACCTCCGCTGGGCGGCTGCGTTGAAGGACTGGCCCGGGCCCGCCGAAGGAGAGCGGCCCACCGGCTACCTCGTCATCCTCGGCGACAAGCGGATCGCCAAGGATTTTCATTGCGATCACGGCATCGCCGCGCAGACGATCCTCCTGGCGGCCACGGAGCGAGGCTTCGGCGGCTGCATGATCGCCTCCCTCGACCGCGACGGTCTGGCCCGCACGCTGAACCTGCCCACGTACTTCGAGATCCTCCTGGTCCTCGCCCTGGGCACGCCCGGCGAAACGGTGGTGCTGGAGCACGACCGGGCGCCCGACCCCCTCCCGTATTGGCGTGACGCGGCCGGCGTCCACCACGTGCCCAAGCGACCGCTCGACGAGTTGATCGTCCCTTGGGTTACGCCAGGAGTTGCCGCACGTTGAGCGTGAAGCCGCGGAGCACCGGCTCCCCGGAGACGGTCTCCGTGAGAAGAACGCGGTACGTCATCGGTCGGCGGCGAAACCGAATTGCTTTCGCAAGTCCGCGTCGAAATCATCAAAGGGGCGCAGGCGGCCGGCCTCCATGTCCTCGATTTTGGAGGCGTAGTGTCCGGTTGCGATCTGCCGACTGACTTGGTCCTGCACATCGGGTGGCAACTGATAGGGCATGGTTCTCTCCCCGGGGACCAGCAATCGCCCTGCCTTCATCTCCGCGATGAAACACGGCAGCTATAGCAGATGCTCGTGTAGTGATTCACGCTGTTGGGGTCTTATTCCAGAGCGTACGCCCTGCAGTTTCGTCCCGGAGGGACGTTTGACAATAGCCCAGCGATTCATCGCTGGGACGCCAATCCACAGGAATTCCCCTTGTCCCGTAGGGACAATTGAAACAAGCCACTGGCGGTTCAATTGTCCCTACGGGACACCCCGGGCGCCGCGCCCCTTCGACCCAGCGATGAATCGCTGGGCTATTCTCAAGTGCCCCTCCGGGGCACGAGGCGATGTCCGACTCGACCATCCCCGCAACTCTGAATCACTACACCAGCCCCCGGACGGCAACGGTCAAGGCCACGAGGTCTGCTGTCGGATGGCCGTTGCGGCAGCTTCGCCAATCGGCCACAATCTTGTGGCGGTGGTGCGTGCAAGAGCGACTGCTTGAAGTGGAGGACCTGAAATGGTCGCACGTTGGTGGTGCTGGAGTGGTATTGTGATTTTGTCTGGTTGCCTAATTCACGGCACGAAGGCGCCGGGCGACGAGGCCGCTGGGCCGAAGGCGGGTCGGGCCCCGATTCACGGCATCCTCTACAACGAGGACGACAGCCACCGGTTTGTGCTCGACCCGCCGGGGAAGATGAAGCCGGAACGATTGGATCAACTCGTCGACGAGCTGGCCGATTCGCAGGTCTCGGTGATGCTCCTCTGCTGCAACGCGAAGAACGTGGGCTTTCCGAGCAAGGTCTGGGACGTGCAGTGCCGGGGATTCGATCCGGCCAAGGACAACGATCAGCCCTACTTCGGCGACCTGCCCAAGGAGAGCCGCGAGGGGTGCCGCCGCTGGGCCCACAACCTGAAAGTGATGCTCGACGCGGGGATCGATCCCATGCAGCGGATGATCGACCGCTGCCGCCAGCGGCGGATCAGCCCCTGGGTGAGCGTCCGCATGAACGACGTCCACGACGCCAACCTGCTCCGCTCGCCACTCCATAGCCGGATCTGGATGGAGCATCACGAATACTGGCGTTATCCCGACCGCTTCAAGGCATGGAACGACCGCTGCTTCAACTACGCCTTGCAGCCGGTCCGCGACAACATGATGGCCCTCATCCGCGAGGTGTGCGACCGTTACGACATGGACGGGCTGGAACTCGACTGGAACCGCTTTCCCCTGCACTTCCGCGAAGGCGAGGAGATCGAGCAGGGCAAGATGCTGACCGAGTGGATGGCGTCGGTCCGCGACGTGGTGCGCGGGGCTGAGAAGAAGTGGAAGCACCCGATCTGGCTCGTGGCCCGGGTGCCGGCCCGGCCCGAGGTCTCCTACGGCACCGGGCTCGATGCGGTCACGTGGGCGAAACGCGGGCTGATCGATCACCTGGTCGTCGCGCCGTTCTGGGCCACGACCGACTACGACATCCCGGTCGAGCGGTGGCTCGACCTGCTGCGGGGAACCGGGGTGGGCGTGACGGCCGGGCTGGAGATCCGCGTGCAACCCTACCCCGGCGCCGCGGTGCTGCCCAACACGCCCGAGCGACGCCGCGGGGCCGCCATGGCCCACCTGGCCCGGGGCTCCCAGGGCATCTACGTGTTCAACTACTTTGAAGGGCGTTCGGAGGCCGGGAGCGAGTTGTGGCAACTGTTCAACGAGATGGCCTCGATCGACAATCTGGCAGGGAAAGACCGCAGCTACGTGGTCACGTTCGTCGACATCAACATCCCCGGCAAGCCGATCCCGCCGGCGCTTCCCAAACGGCTCGCTCCGAACGAGTCGGCCGAGTTCAAGCTGTTCGTCGGCCCGAAGCCGCTCCCGGCGGCTAAAGGGGTTGTGCAACTCGCGATCCAGCCCGAGAAGCCACAGGGGCCGGCCACGGCCCAGGTCACGCTCAACGGCCATCCGGCCGCAACCGGCAAGGAATACACCTTCAGCCCCGAGGCGTTCCAGGACGGCGACAACACGATCCGCGTGACCAACGCCGGCAGTTCGCCCGTCCGGATCGAGTGCGTGGAACTCGCCGTGCGCTTCCCGAAGAAGTAGGAAGTAGGTTATGCTTCAGCATAACCTACCTCTCCATACGTACTACTCGATGAGGTCCAAGTCCATATCCCGAAAGCACGCCGGCTCAGACGAGCCCCAATCTCTCGGGTACTCACCCTCCTGCACGAAGCGGCGGAATGACGACCAGGGCCAGTCCCAAGGCCGACGAGCGTAGCCATGCTTCACGGGATTGTAGTGGATGTAGTCCGCGTGATTGTGAAGGTCCCGTTCATCGCGGATGGTATGCTCCATGAAGCGTGGCTGCCACACGCCGCGGCGCCGTTGGCGATCATAACCCGCGGTGACGCGCTCTTCGCTCCCGCCCGCCGCCAACCATGCCGACGAGAATTTCGCCTTGATCGCCTGCCAACGTGCCGAATAGTCGTGATCGCCCGCCGGAAGCGTCCATATCGCGTGGAGATGGTCCGGCAGGAGCACCACGGCCACCGTAGTGAATGGCGAGGCGGCGCGGACCTGCCTCATCATGGTGCCCAAGAGGCGTCGTGCGGAATCCTGGCTGAAGACGGCGGACCGTCCCGCCGTCACGATCGTGAAGAAGTAGGTGCCGCCTGGGACGAGCCAGCGACGGAAGTCAGGCACCGTTGTAGTCCTTGTAGTCCAAGGGGTTATGCTAAAGCATAACCTACGCTCTACGCTCTCATCGAGTAGTACCCATGGAGAGGCGGGTTATGCTGAAGCATAACCTACCTTTGGGCGAACATCGACTCCGCGGCCTTGACGATCTCCAGGAGGAAGAGGCGGCGGATCGCGTCGTAGCCGCGCTCATTCGGGTCTTCGAGGTTCGTGCCGTACCAGTAGGTCGGGTCTTCGGAGCGGTAGTTCTTGCGCCAGAACTGGGCGCAATGGGTGCCGTGCCCGAGGAAGGCCGCGTGGATGGGCACCGCGTGGACGTTCGCCCGCCGCGACGCGCAGGTGTGGAGGATGTCGTTGTAGGCGTCGAGGATCTTCAGGCCGTCGGGCCAATTCGGGAGGCCGGCGCTGGCCCCGTCGCCGACGCCGTCGGTCGGGTCGTAGATGTCGCCCAGGTAGACGTGGCACCCGCCCGGGAACCGCTCTTCGATCGTGGCCAGGATCCGGTCGAGCCGTTTCTGAAACGCCTCGATCCACGGCATGGCCTGCCGGAGCGTGGACCCGTACATGGCGCCTTCCTTGGGCGGCGTGCGGCCGTAGTTGTGGATGAGGTCGTTCCCGCCCGTCGTCATGACGACGATCCCGAGCACGTCCCGATCCTGACGCGGAAGCCGCTCGCTGAGCCTGTCGGCCAGGTCGAGCGACGTGGACCCGGAAGCCGCAAGGTTCAACACCCGCAGACTCGGAAGCACCCTGCTAAGGCAGATGCCTTGCATGTCGGGCCATTCGTCTTTCGGGTTCTCCACGAGGCGGCCGAGGTAGGAGTGCGACTCGGGCACGCCGAATCCGGCGGTGATGCTGTCGCCGAGCCCGACGAGCAACACCGGACGATCGCTCCAAGGACGCTTGAAGGCCTCGCCGGAGACCCTGGGCCCGGCCGGCCCATCGCCCAGCGGACGCCACAGCCAATACTGGCAATAGGCCAAGCTCCCCGCCACCAACAGCATGGCCAGGAACATCACGACGAGCATCCGGGTGTGGTGGGCCCGTCGCTGACGCCGGCCCGCGGCCCGCGGCTCGGCCTCCGGAATCGCCGTTTCGTCGGATTCGTTCATAAGGGGCTCCCTTGGCAGTCTCCATGGTACCCGGCAGCCCCCCGGGTTGACAGGCCACGCGCCGGGGATCACGATGAAGCCAGGCTACGCGGGAGAAAGCGATATGAGCTTGCACGGTCTCGGACTCGTAGGACGGCTTTCCAAGCCGTCCCGGACGGGTTGGAAACCCGTCCTACTGAACCTCTTCGCCGGGCTCGTCTCGTTGCTTGGCGCCGTGGCTGCCGCCGAGCCGCCGGCCCTGACCACCCTGAGCGACCGGTCGCTTGCCTACCGCGTACCCGACAAGCCCTACGTGATTCTCAAACGGGCCGACATCGAAGCCGTCGTGGTCGACAACCGGGCGGTGGACGACGCGGTCCTGCCGGGCCACCGGGCGGGCTACAACGGGATCGGCTCGCTGAAGCACGTGCGGCGGCAAGAGAACCTCTTCGTTCCCGCGGTGGCGGGCCTGAACTTCGAGCACATTCACGACGGGACCGTGCAGGACCGCACCATCTTGTTTGAGCCGCGCAATGCCCCGATGGAACTCCGCGTCCTCGATGCATTCACCGCCGAACTCTATCAGAGGCCGACGCCCCACTACGGCCTCGAAAGCTGCACGCGTTACCGCCTCTTGGAGGACGGCACGATCGAGATGTCGGTGGAGTGCATCCCGCGCCGGGCCGACTTCAAGAACGGGTACGTGGGACTCTTCTGGGCCTCCTACATCCACCGGCCCGAGTCGCTCGACATCCATTTCAAAGGCCATCCTTCCGACGGCCCGGCCGGCGCCGGGTGGCTTCGCGGCGTCACGCCGGCCCATGGAACACTTTCCACCCACCTGGCGACCGGCGACCGCCGCGAGTTTCCCCACGATCCCGCCTTCCCGCTCACGTTGGTCTTCAACCTATCCGAACACCGCTACGCCGAGCCGTGGTACTACGGCGTGAGCCACGGCATGACGCTGGTATTCATGTTCCGGCCCAAGGACGAGGTGCGGTTCTCCCAGTCGCCTTCCGGCGGCGGGCGCGGCAATCCGGCCTGGGACTTTCAATACCTCGTTCCGGGCTACGAGGTGGGCCGGCGTTATCAACTCGTGATGCGGGCGATGTACCTGCCGTACGAGTCGCCCGAACAAATCGAGCGGGCCTCGGCCCCGCACCGCAAGGCGCTCCAGTAGCGAGGACACGAGGTATTCCGTTGCGGAGCAGGGCGAGGACAGGATGAGCACCACCTGGTTGAGCGAGATCTTCCCGACGTCCAAGCCGGTGGTGGGAATGCTCCATGCGCCGCCGCTGCCCGGGTCGCCGGGCTACGGCGGCGACCTTCGGGCCGTGCGCGAGGCGGTACTGCGCGACGCCGAGGCCATGGTGGACTCTGGCATTCATGGCCTGGTATTGGAGAACTTTGGCGACGCCCCGTTCTGGCCGCGCCGGGTGCCCGCTGAAGTGGTCGCCCAGATGACGGCCCTGGCCGTGGAGATCGGCCGGCGGTTCCCCGTGCCGCTGGGAATCAACGTGTTGCGCAACGACGGGCGCAGCGCCCTGGCCGTGGCCCAAGCGGCGGGCGCCCGGTTCGTTCGTGTCAACGTGCTCTGCGGGGCTCGGCTCACCGACCAGGGGATTCTCGAGGGAATTGCGGCCAAATTGCTCCGCGACCGTGCCCGCCTCAGGGCCGATATAAAAATCCTCGCCGATGTCGACGTGAAGCACTCCGCCCCGCTCGCCTCGCGGCCCCTCGAGGAGGAGGCGGAAGAAACGCTCCAGCGCGGCGGGGCGGACGGCCTGGTGGTCTCCGGGCCGGGCACGGGCAAGCCGGCCGATCCCCGGAAGCTCCGCGCCGTGCGCAAGGCGGCCCGGGGCGCCCCGGTCTTCGTCGGCAGCGGCGTTTCGGCCGAGAACGTGGGCGACTACCTCCCGTGGGCCGACGGTTTCCTCGTGGGCACATGGCTGAAACGCGACGGCTCCGTCACCGCCCCGGTCGATCCCGCCCGCGTGAAAATGCTTCTGGAGCGAATCTCGCAAATTTGACGTGATCTCACCATTTTCCTGAAAGAACTACGAATGCCTCATGCACTCCCCCTTGTACTGGAGTCCCCCTACGCCTGTCGTGCGTCCGCCTGCCTTCTGGTGGTTCTGCTGCTCGTTGCGACTTCGCCCTTCGTCAACGTGGGGCTCGCGCAGCCGGCGTCTGCTCCTTCGTCGCTGAGCATCGACGCCGACTTCCCGGGCGGGAACGTCCTCGTCGATCGGGTCGAGGGGGACGACGTGTTCCTGCGCCAGGATTTGCGGGACACGGCGGGCTGGTGGTTTTATTGGCAGTTCCGCGTGCGTGGGGCCGCCGGGCGTACGGTCCGGTTCCATTTCACCAACAAGGCAGCCTTCGGCCCCCAGGGTCCGGCCTTCTCGCTCGACGGCGGGGCCACGTGGGCCTGGCTCGGCGCGAAACGCTCGAACACGGGCGATCCTCCGCCGAAGGAGGGTTTTCTATTCCGCTTTCCTGCCGAGGCCGCAGACGCGAGGTTCTGCTTCGCGATTCCCTACGTCGAGTCGAACCTCCGGCAGTTCCTCCAGCGGCACCCATCCAATGCAGCCCTCAAGACCGGCGTGCTCTGCAAGACCGCCAAGGGGCGATCGGCCGAGGTGCTCTATCTCGGGCGTCTGGAGGGGCAGGCCGACTACCGCCTCGCCTTCACGTGCCGGCATCACGCCTGCGAGAGCCTGGCCAGCTTCGTGCTGGAAGGCCTGATGGATGCGATCCTCGCGGAGAACGAGACAGGCCGGTGGTTCCGCCGCCACGCGGCCGTGGTGGTGGTCCCCTTCGTGGACAAAGACGGCGTGGAGGCGGGCGACCAGGGCAAGAACCGCAAGCCGCACGACCACAACCGCGACTACGCGGGCAAGAGCATCTACCCGACCGTGGCAGCCATTAAAGAGCTTCTGCCCGAGTGGTCCGGAGGCCGGCTGGATATGGCCATCGACCTCCATTGCCCCTACCTCAACGACAGCCTCTTCCAGTTCATCGGGGGTCCGAACGAAGCGATCTGGCCGCAGACCCTCAAGCTCTCGCAGTGCCTGGCGTCGTGCCAGACGGGCCCCCTTCGCCACGACCCCAAACGCAACATGCCGTTCGGCGTCGGGTGGAACAAGGGGACCGGCTTGAAGGCGGCCAGTTTCAGCGCTTGGGCGAGTGGACTTCCCAACATCCGCGTGGCGACGGCCATCGAGATGCCCTACGCGCAGATCGGCCAGACGCCCGTCACCTCCGACGCCGCCCGCACGCTCGGCCGCGACCTCGGGGAGGCGATCAGAAGGTTCTTGGAACAGGAACCACCGCGCGGAAGCGTATCGAGGGGTGGCATGCCCTCACGCGGTACTCCGCGGGTCGGCATGGCTGGACGTTACCATGCCGACACTGCGCGACGGCATGCCATACCGATTGCCAGCCCTGCCCGTCCAAACCCGTCAGGCGATTGCCAGGAGACCACGCAAGGTCCCTTGCAGGTCAGCGGCGTCTATCCGCACCTGGCCGTGTTCAGCAACTACGGGGAGGTGGGCATCGGCGCGGTGGTGCCGTGGGCGGGGAAGCTGTGGATGATCACCTACCCGCCGCACTGCCCCCAGGGTAGCACCGACAAGCTCTACGAGATCGACGCGGACCTGAACGTCCGCATCCGGCCCGAGAGCGTCGGCGGGACCCACGCCTGCCGGATGATCCACCGCGAGTCGAACCAACTGATGATCGGCCCGTACTTCATCGACGCCGCGGGCAAGGTCCGCGTGGCCGATCTGAAGAAGCTGGTCGGGAGGCTCACCGCGGTTGCCCGGCATCTCGCGGACCCGGCCAACAAGGTCTACTTCTTCGACATGGAGGGCGCGATCTACGAAGTGAACGTCCACAGCCTGGACGTGGTCAAGCTCTTTGAAAAACCCGTGCCCGGTTGGCACGGCAAGGGCGGCTACACGGCCCAGGGCCGGCTGGTGATCGCCAACAACGGCGAGGCGGGCGTCGGATCGAAGAAGCACACGTTCCTCGTGGAGGACGTGAAGAACGATCCCGAGGCCGCCGGTGCCCTGGCCGAATGGGACGGCAAGACCTGGCGTCTCGTCGAGCGGCGGCAGTTCACCGACGTGACCGGCCCGGGCGGGATCTACGGCTCGCCGGACGACAAGAGTCCCTTGTGGAGCATCGGCTGGGACCGCCGCTCGGTGATTCTCAAGCTGCTCGACGGCGGCAAGTGGTCCACCTACCGGCTCCCCAAGGCGAGCCACACCTACGACCCGAGGCACGGCTGGTACACCGAGTGGCCGAGGATCCGCGAGGCGGCCTCCGGCCGGCTCATGATGACGATGCACGGGATGTTCTTTGACTTTCCGGCCGGCTTCCGGACGGGCCGGACGGGCGGGCTGGCGCCGATCGCCAGCTATCTCCGCTACGTCCCCGACTTCTGCCATTGGAACGGCCGGCTGGTGCTCGCCTCCGACGACGCCTCGCTGATGCAGAACCCGATGGTCGGCCAGTCCCAATCGAACCTCTGGTTCGGCTCGCTCGACGTGCTGGCGACCTTCGGGCCGCGATCGGGCTGGGGCGGCCCGTGGCGCCGCGATCCGGTGAAGGCCGGGGTGCCGTCCGACCCGATGCTCGCCGGCGGGTTCGACCGGATCGTCGCCCACCTTGCCCACGACGCGGACGCGCCGGTCGCCTTCTCGCTCGAAGCCGATGCGTCCGGCGACGGGGTGTGGAAAGAGTTCACGAAGATCACGGTTCCCGCGCGGGGCTACCGGCCCTTCCTTTTCCCGGGCGACTTCAAGGCGGCGTGGATCCGCTTCAAGACCGACCGCGACTGCACGGCCACGGCGTATCTCCACTACGCCTCGGCCCGAGTTGCCTCCCACGACGACCCGGCCATGTTCGCCGGCCTGGCCAAGACGACCGACAAGGCGGCCATGACCGCGGGGCTGATCCGGCCGGCCAAGCACAACCGGAACCTCCAGTTCGTCGCCCGATCGGTCGATCCCGCCGGGACCGTTGCCCCGCCGGTCTACTACGAGGTCGACGAGCGGCTCCACTTCACATCCCTCTCCCATCCTGTGGCACAGCCGCCCTCGGCTGTGCGGAACTCGCCAACACAGCCAGTGCCGGCTGTCCGGGACGCGCCTGCACAGCCGAGGGCGGCTGTGCCACAAGTCGTTGGGCCGGGGGAGGCGGACCAGGATCGCACGGAGGAAGTTGAGAAGATTGCGGCCGTCCGCCGCGACTTCGAGGTGGACGCGGCCTCGGTCCTCATGGTGCAGGACGGCAAACGCTACCGCCTGCCGAAGGGCGACCCCCGCTACGACAAGCCATTCGCCGCCGGCTGGCCGCGTGGGATCCGCGAGTGCGAGTCGGAACGGTTCCTGATGAACATCCACGGTACGTTCTACGAGATGCCCCGCGACCGGGGGCTGCCGCTTATCAAGCCGGTGTGCAGCCACGGGCGGCAGATCATGGACTACTGCACGTGGCGCGGGCTGCTGGTGATCTGCGGCACGTTGCAGGCCGCCAGGCCCGACGGCCACTGCTTCACCTCGGCCGACGGCAAGGTGGGCCTCTGGTTCGGTGCGATCGACGATCTCTGGCGCCTGGGCAAACCGGTCGGCGCTGGCGGTCCCTGGGCCGATACGCCCGTCCGGCCCGGCGTCCCGTCCGATCCGTACCTGATGACCGGGTTCGATCGGAAACGGATGACGCTCCGGCACGGCGCCGACGGGCCCGTCCGGTTCACCGTCGAGATCGACATCGACCACGGCCAATGGGTCGTCTACGACACGATCGCCGTGCCGGCCGGCACGGAGGTCGAACACGCGTTCGCCCCCGGGTTCAACGCCCACTGGCTGCGGGTCAAGGTCGATCGGCCGTGTACGGCGACCGTCCGGCTGACGTACGAGTAGGCGACTGGACGGAGAGCGACGTTTTCTCTAGCCCAGGCGTTCACGCCTGGAACGCGGAGGCGGCAGAAACGGACCTCAGCCCCTTCAGGGGCTTTTGTGGACTTCCCGAGCAAGCAACCGCCGGGATCGCTGGAATGGCCGTCGCATGTATGCGACAATAGCATTAGGTTCCAGCGATCGGTCGTGTCCCCGGGAGGTACCATGCGTTTTCTTGTGACGGGCGGCGCCGGCTTCATCGGCTCGCATCTTGCCGAGGCCTTGCTCGCGTCGCAGCACGAGGTCCTCGTGCTCGACAATTTCTCCACCGGCCGCCAGCAGAACGTGGCCCGAATCGAGGGCCGGCCGGGATTCGAGCTGATCTGCGCCGACGTGCGGGACGCGGACCTGACGCGCGACTGCGTCAAGCGCGTCGACCGCGTGTTCCATCTCGCGTCCGCCGTGGGAGTGCAGCTCATCATCCGGGAGCCCGTCAAGACGATCGAGACGATCGTCGACGGGGCGGCCACGGTCTTCACCGCCTGTGCCCGGTACCGCAAGCCGGTCTTGATCACCTCGACCTCGGAGGTCTACGGGAAGTCGCCGAAGGTGCCGTTCTCGGAAAGCGACGACCTGGTCATCGGTCCCCCCACGTTCCGACGCTGGAGCTACGCCACGGCCAAGGCGGTCGACGAGTTCCTCGCCCTGGCCCATTGGCACCACTCCCGGCTGCCGGTGGTCATCACGCGGCTGTTCAACACGGTGGGGCCGCGCCAGAGCGGGCAGTACGGGATGGTCGTGCCGCGGTTCGTGCGTCAGGCCCTGCTGGGCCGGCCGATCACGGTCTACGGCGACGGCTCCCAGACCCGCTGCTTCTGCCACGTGGGCGATGTGGTCGCCGCGCTGGTGCGTCTCCTGGACCTGCCGGCCGCCCACGGCGAGGTGTTCAACGTGGGAACCGACCGGGAGGTCAGCATCGGGGAACTCGCTGCGATGGTCCGCGATAGGACCGGTAGCCCGTCGGAGATCGTGCGCGTGCCCTACCAGGAGGCCTATGGGGCAGGCTTCGAGGACATGGAACGCCGCCTGCCCGACCTCGCCAAACTCCGCCGCGCACTCGGCTACGAGCCGCGATTCTCGCTCGAACAGATCCTCGACGACGTCATCCGGCACGTGCGCAGCGAACTGGATGCCGACCCGGAAGTCGCGTCCGCCGAGTAGCGGTATGCCACTCAAGCTGCCGAAGGCGCCAATCTGAGCAGGTGAGAAAGCGGGCCCTTGCCGGATGCACTCTGCATGTAGGCTCAGTTGCCACCGTCCCGGCTTCGTGGGTTCTCCTCAGCCCCGAAGGGGCAAGATAGGAAAGCCCAGGGCAGCGCCCTGGGGAGAAAAACCCGTCACACGGTCCGCAGCCCTGAAGGGGCGGTATCGAGGTTCTAGGGAGCCGGAATTCCGCCCCTTCAGGGCTGTCGACAATCATCCCATGGCCGATCCTCACCGATCGTCTTGCTCGCCCTGTTCCCTGGCGCGTGCCACGAGTTCGTCGAACTGCTGCACGTAGCGATCGTGAACGGCGGCGAGATGCTGGCGCACGGCCTCGACTCGACCCGGGTTCACCAGGACGAGTTCCACCACGTCGCTTTCGTCGCGTGTCCGGCCGGCGGCCAGCTTGAGTTCGACAAGACCGGCCAGGTCGATGTACTTGAGGCGTCCGGCCTCGGCGCCCAGCCGGGAGGGGTGGGGAATCGTGGTCGGCGCGGGCTTGGACGCGGTGCCGGGGGTGACGCCTTCGGGGAGGAAATCGACGCACACGTCGGATTCCTTGTGACGCAGCTTGGGCCACCTTCCCTCGCGGAGCGGCAAGACCTCGAACCCACTCACCGCCGCCACGCGCAGAAGTTCGGCGATTGCCTCGGCGGGAACGACGATGTCTACGTCCTGGGTGACGCGACCCAGGTAGCCGTGCCGCCAGACCGCCCACCCGCCCGCCACGACCGCCTCGGCCCGGATGGCAAGCAACAGGTGGTCGATCGCCCGGATAACCCGGCCGTACCGCCCCGGCAAGTCTTGAGGTTCCAGCATACGATCCCTCCCGGCACGGAGCAGGTCAGCCAGTTCAAGCTGGGCGGCGAGCAGTTCTGGGGTGACGGCGATCGACATGCATCTTTCCTTTCGCACGATCCCACCCGTGGCACAGCCGCCCCCGGCTGTGCAGACTCCCCAGGCACAGCCGAGGGCGGCTGTGCCACAGCATGACCCCCTGTTTCTTGCGCGTGGACCGCCGCTCAATCCCCGTATCCGTCGGGGTGGGCGCGGAACCAGTTCCAGGCCGTGGCGAGGATGGAGCCGATCTCGGTGTAGCGCGGGGCCCAACCCAGTTCGCGGCGGATCTTCGAGGCGTCGGCGAACAGGACGGCGGGGTCGCCGGGCCGCCGGGCGCCATACTCGACCGGGACGTTGATCTTCGCCGCTCCCTTCGCCGCCTCGATCACCTCGCGGACCGAGTAGCCGTGCCCGATCCCGAGGTTGTAGAACCGCATGTCGCCGGGCCGGAGGGCTTGCATGGCCACGATGTGCGCGTCGCAGAGGTCCTCTACGTGGATGTAGTCGCGGATGCACGTCCCGTCGGGCGTCGGGTAGTCGGTGCCGAAGACGACCACCGGCCCGCGCTTTCCGAGGGCGGCCAGGAGCAGCGAGGGGATCAGGTGGGTCTCCGGCTCGTGGTCCTCGCCGAGCGAGCCGTCGGCCGCGGTGCCGGCCACGTTGAAGTAGCGGAGGGCCGCGAACGAGAACTCCGGATCGGCCGCCGCGTAGTCCCGCAGCACCCGCTCCACGCACCACTTCGACCAGCCGTAGGGATTGATCGGCTCCTGCCGCATCGTCTCCACGATCGGGACCGAGGTCGGCTCGCCGTAGGTCGCGCAGGTCGAGCTGAAGACCAGCCGCTTCACCCCGGCCTCCCGCATCGCCTTCAGGAGGCTGATGGTCCCGGCGGTGTTGTTGTCGTAGTACGCCAACGGGTCCGTGACCGACTCGCCCACGTAGGCCAGCGCCGCGAAGTGCATCACGCAGTCGATCTTGTGGTCGCGCAGGGCATGCACCAGCCCTGCGGTATTGCCCAGGCCGGTCTCCAGAAAGGCGGCGGCCGGGTGGACGGCCATGTAATGACCACGGAACAGATTATCGACGACCGCCACGCGGTGCCCCGCCTCGATCAGCCGCTTCACCGCGTGCGAGCCGATGTACCCCGCCCCGCCTACCACCAGAACATTCACGGGCGTCCTCACTTCGCTTTGCGTAAGTGTTCAGCGGAATGAAGTGCGAAGAGGGGAAGGGAAAAGGAAAGGCCCTGGAAAAATGGGAAAGGCAAGAGACCGTGCCATGCTCACACAACTCGGAAAGGGAACCCTCTCCTGTTCTTTCCACTTTCCCCCCGCTTTTTCCTTTTCCCTTCTCCTCTTCTTACAACTCCACATGGCTGAAGTGCTACCGCTCTGCTCTACCGGTCCTGCGACCGCAACAACTCCAACATATAGTCGCCGTAGCTGCTTTTCAAGGACCGGGCCAGGCGCTCGAATTGCCCCGCGTCGATGAACCCCTTGCGCAGGGCGATCTCCTCGATGCAGGCGATCTTGAGGCCCTGACGCTGCTCGATCGTCTGAACGAAATTGGCCGCCTGGAGGAGCGCCTCGTGGGTGCCGGTATCGAGCCATGCGAAGCCGCGGCCGAACCGTTCCACGGTCAGCTCGCCCCGTTCGAGGTAGGCGCGGTTCACGTCGGTGATCTCCAACTCGCCCCGGGCCGACGGGCGCAGGCCGGCTGCGATCTCAACCACGCGATGGTCGTAGAAATACAGGCCCGTGACCGCGAAATCCGATCGCGGCTCGCGGGGTTTTTCGACGATCGAAACGGGCCGGCCTTCGCCGTCGAACTCGACGACACCGTACCGCTCGGGGTCCTTGACCGGATAGGCGAAGATCGTGGCCCCGGCGGCCCGGGCCGCCGCCCGCTTGAGCATCGTCTGGAAGCCCTGACCGTAGAAGATGTTGTCGCCCAGCACCATGGCCACGGGGTCGCCGCCGATGAAGTCGCGGCCGATGAGGAACGCCTGGGCGAGCCCCTCCGGCTTCGGCTGCACCGCGTAACGGATGCTCAGCCCCACCTGGCTCCCGTCGCCGAGAAGCCGCTCAAACGAGCCGACGTCTTCCGGCGTAGTGATGAGAAGAATATCGCGGATGCCCGCCAGCATGAGCGTGGAGAGCGGGTAGTAGATCATCGGCTTGTCGTAGATGGGCAACAACTGCTTGCTCACGGCCCGCGTGGCCGGATGCAGCCGCGTGCCTGCCCCACCGGCAAGGAGGATCCCTTTGTGGAAGCGGTTGGGAGTTGGGAGTTGGGATTTGAGAGTTGGGAGTTGGGGGTTGGGGGTTGGGGGCGATCCGCTGTTCATGGTTCGGCTCCTTCCGCGTCGTCTCTCCCAACTCCCAACTCCCCACTCCCAACTCCCCCCAGTCCCAGACGCTCGCGCCGGTACTTTCCCGAGGTGATCCGCTCGACCCAGGGTTGATTCTCCAGGTACCACCGGACGGTCCGCTCCAGGCCGGAGCGGAAGTCCTCCTGCGGCCGCCAGTCGAGCTGGTTGCGGATTTTGGACGCGTCGATGGCGTAGCGGCGGTCGTGGCCCGGCCGGTCCGCCACGAAGGCAATGAGCGAACGGCACGGGGCATGGGGGAGGCCGGGTCGCAGACGATCGACGATCTCACAGATCGTCTCGACGACTTCAAGGTTCGTCCGCTCGCAGTCGCCGCCGATGTTGTAGACCTCGCCGGGGATGCCGCGTGCCAACACCGCCCGGACCGCGCGGCAGTGGTCCTCCACGAAGAGCCAATCGCGGACCTGCCGGCCGTCGCCGTAGACCGGCAGCGGCTTGCCCTCCAGGGCGTTGAGGATCATCAGTGGGATGAGCTTCTCCGGGAACTGGTGCGGGCCGTAGTTGTTCGAGCAATTCGTAAGGAGCGTCGCCAGGCCGTAGGTGTGGTGGTACGCCCGCACGAAGTGATCGCTGGCCGCCTTCGAGGCGGAATAAGGCGAATTCGGCGCACACGGCGTGGTCTCCGTAAAACGGCCCTCCGGTCCGAGCGATCCGTAGACCTCGTCGGTCGAGACGTGGAGGAACCGGAACGCCGCCCGCTCCGTCTCGGGAAGGCCCGACCAGTGCTTTCTGGCAGCCTCCAACAGGCGGAACGTGCCCACGACGTTTGTCTGAACGAACGCCTCGGGCCCGTCGATCGACCGGTCCACGTGCGACTCGGCGGCGAAATTGACCACGGCCCGCGGCCGGTACTCGGCCAGGAGGCGATCGACGAGCGGCCGGTCGCCGATGTCGCCCTGAACGAACACGTGACGCGGATCGTCCAGGCATCCGGCCAGCGAATCCAGGTTCCCGGCGTAGGTGAGCTTGTCGAGATTCACCAGCCGGCAGGCTTCTTCGGCGGAAAAACTGGCGAGCCATTGCCGAACGAAATTGCTGCCGATGAACCCGGCGCCGCCGGTGACGAGGATCGTTTCCATGGGGACTAGCGCCAGGCGAGGTCGAGTGGGCGTCCGTGGGCTTCGTGGCTGGGGTCGAGGCACTGGAGCGTGAGGCGGATGCCGTCGGGTTTCAACTGCGCGTCGACCCAGCCGCGCGGCTGCTTCGGATCGAAGAGCCATGCCAGGGCGGGCAGGTTGACCAGGTGCAGACCGTCGATCTTGGCGTGCTCCCAGCGATGGCTGTGGCCGAAGACGTAGGCCTTGACCCGGTTGCGCGGCAGGATCACCTTGAACAGCTCCTCGGTGTCGAGCAAAGCGCTCTTGAGCATCTCGGGATCATTTTTGGGGAGGGGATAGTGGTGGGCCACGACCAAGGCCGGCTTCTCCGGACGTCGATCCAGTTGGCCGGCCAGCCACTTGCGTTGGGCTTCCCCCATCCGGCCCGGCGTGGAGTTGGTCTTGTCGAGCGAGTCGAGGACAAACCAGTCGGCATTCGGGGCCTCGATCAGAGTGACGTGCCGCCCGGGCACCGGGCAGGGAGTGACGCGGTGCCGGGGAAAGGCCTCCCAGAAGTGCTCCCGGTGATCGTGATTGCCCATGGCGAACGTCACGGGGAAGGGGATCGGAGCCGCCAGTTCCCGCAGTTGCCGGTAGTCGCCCGGCTCGCCCTTGAGAAACGCGCAATCGCCGGCCACGATCAGCCCGGCCGGGCGGGAGTGGACGGCCCGATACTGCTCGCGCGCCTGCTGGAAGTTCTTCGACGGATTGGTGTCGCGCAGCACCTTCTCCGGGTCTCCGCACACGTGGGTATCGGCCAGGAGTACGAAGCGGTTCGGATCGGCCGGGGCCTCAGCCGACCAGAGCCGCCCTTGGAAGAGCAGGGCGGCCGCGCCGGTCCCCAGGGTGCCGGCGAGCAACTCGCGACGGGAAATCCTCTTCGCCAAAGCCATGGTCGGCATCTCCGGGAGTCCAAGCGGCCAGAACACTTCTCGAAGTATAGCCGAGGCGGCAAGCGCATGGCAGGCTGGAAGCCGGGCTCCGGCAGGCTGGAAGCCGGGCTCCGGCAGGCTGGAAGCCGGGCTCCGGCAGGCTGGAAGCCGGGCTCCGGCAGGCTGGAAGCCTGCCCTACGAGGGTGTGCCAGGGGTTTCGGCGGCAGCATCGGTCCCGGGAGTCTCCCAGGCTGGGGGGTAGCACTCCGCGGTGACGTGGCAATATCCTATACTACGTGTGACTTGCGGCGGTCGCGCACCGCTGCGTCTTTCCTTCCCGCTGGGCTGCCCCATGCAAGCGAAACTGACGGTCTACAAAGGCAAGGCAAAACAGCAAGAACTCCTGCTCGAGCTGCCGGCGATGGTGGGCCGAAGCGGCGCGGTGGCCGTCACCGTCAAGCACCCGGTGGTCAGCCGGCAGCACTGCGAGATCGTTGAGGCGGACGGGTTGGTCAAGGTTCGCGACCTGGGGTCCACCAACGGCACGTCCGTCCGCGGCAAGAAGGTGCCGGAGGCCGTCTTGCGTCCCGGCGATCGATTCACGATCGGATCGTTCACCTTCGAGGTGAACTACGAGTGCCCGCCCGAAGTCAACGATGGGGAGGACGACGAGGGACGCACGCAAGTCGTTTCGCCGGCCCCCGCGAAGGCCCGACGCCGCGTCCCGGAGAAGCCGCCGCAAGACGAGGAACCTACCGACGCCTCCGCGCCCTCCGTGGGGGAACGAGTTCCGCAGGCAAGGCCCAAGCAGCATGCCGCCGCCTCGGCGATGAACGCAGGACGTGACCTCGGCCCCGATCCGACCTTTGAAGACCTGCTCAACGACTTCTTCGACGGGTTTCAGGGCCGCGACCTGGAGGACTTCCTCAAGGGGCTCGAGTAGCCCCGCGAGACTCTCACGGCGACGAAAACGGCTGGTCGTCGTCGGAACGCGAAGACGGGGACTGCTTCGCCGGTGCGGCGGGAGCGGCTGCGCCCGAGGCTCCGGGCGTGGCAGTCTCGGCGTCGCCCCCGCGCGGCCTGGCCTCCTCCTGCAACAGCCCGAACGTCTCCTCGCCGGACACCTCCCATTCCGACGAGCCCACGAAGCCGTGAAGCCGGTCGCACCACCAGCACACGAACGCGACGTTCGTCTTCTGTGCCGAGGAGTCGAAGCCGAGGTGCCGGCAGAAATCCTCGTCGGGCAACGGGGTGAGAGCGATCACCATGCTCACGAAGCCCCAGGCCAGGAAGCCCGACAAGAACCCCAAGACGCCCGCGGCAAGGCTCTCGAACACCCTGGGGAATTCAATTTGAATCCGGCCCGCGAGGCAGGCGTAGCAGGCTGCGTAGGTGGCCAACAAGGTCGCCACGGCGGTGCTGACGAAGACCAGGGCGTGACCGTAGGGGGATTCTGTCGTCGCGGGGACGCTTGCGATGATGTAAGGGCCGAGGAAGACCCCCATGTAGGCCGCCAGCATCAGATTGAAGAACAGGATCCAGCTCGCGAGGAAACCGATGCGCACGCCGATCCACGCGAAGAGCCCGCCAACGGCCACGGCGATCCAAAGCACCATGAGCTTCTATCCTACGACGCGTTTGAGTTCTTCCAGACTGGAGATCCCCAGGATGATCTTGGCCATCGCCTCCCTTCTCATGTTGGACCGGCCGCCCTTTTCTCCGTCGCTCCGGAGCTTGGTCACGATGTCGGGGTCGTGGGCGATGCCGGCCCGCAGGTCCGGGGTGATCGGCAGCAGATCGCAGACGGCCGTCCGCCCGTAGTAGCCGGTTCCGCCGCACTGGTCGCATCCGGCGGGCTCGCAGACGTTGCCGGGGTCGAAACCGTGTCGCTCGAGGATCCGGATCTCCGCCGGGCTGAGCGCCGCGGGCCTCCTGCACCAGGGGCAGAGCCTGCGCATCAGCCGCTGCGAGATCACCAGGTTCAAACCGGTCGACATCAGGACCGGCGACACGCCCAAGTCCAACAGCCGGATCAACGCCGTTGCGTTGCTGTCGCAGTGGATGGTCGCCAGCACGAGATGCCCGGTCTGGGCCGCACGCAGCGCGATCTCCGCGGTCTCCTCGTCGCGGATCTCGCCCACGACGATCACGTCGGGATCCTGCCGGAGGATGCTCCGAAGCGCCTTGGCAAACGTGATGTCGGCCTTCGGATTGATCTCGAGCTGGCTGGCCTCGGGCAGGTGGGCCTCGATGGGGTCCTCGACCGTGATCACGTTGTGCGTGCGGCGGTCGATGTGGTTGAGCATCGAGTACAACGTGGTGGTTTTGCCACTCCCCGTCGGCCCGCAAATCAGCACCATGCCCGACGGCTTGCTGACCGCCGAGGCGATGGCATCCCGCTGGCGGTCGGGCAGCCCGGCCTGCGCAAGCGTGAACTTGTCGGCGTTCTGGTTGAGCACGCGGATCGACAGCTTCTCGCCGTTGAGCGCCCCGGCGCTGGCGACGCGGAAGGAGAAGCGGGTCTGACCCCTCAAGGCGGTAAAGGCTCCGTCCTGCGGCCGGCGACGCTCGGCGATGTCCATGCTCGAAACCGCCTTGATGCTGTTGATCACGGCCTTGGACGTGTCCCCGGTGATCTGCTGCACCATCCGCAACGTGCCGTCGATCCGCAGCCGGATCGTGTAGGTCACCTCGTCCTTCGGGTCGATCAGGATGTCGCTGGCCCGCTGCCGCAGCGCGCTGTCGATCAACTGGACCGTCATACCCAAGACGCGGGCATCTCCGCCCACCCCCCGCCCGTGACCGCAGACCTGGCTCAGCTCGCTCCCCAAGGCGTTGAACAGCCGAAGCTCCGTATCCTCCTCGGGTTCCGACTGGAGCCCCTTGCGATAGATGCCAATGGCGGCCTTCTTGACGCCTCGCAACAGTCGAACAAAGAAATTGCCTTCCTCTTTAGACTGCCGGGCATCGGCCAGGACCAGCGCCAGGAAGACGATCGGGCCCGCGACCACCGCGGCCAAACGCAGAACGACGATATACCGGCGTGGGGCAATGGGAGTCTCTCCCACCCACCTCACCAGGTACAGACTCCCGTAAACCCACCCCAGCAACAGAGCAAGCCTCACCGGGCTGAACGGGAGGGAATCGGATACCCCACCGATGGCATCCACTTGGGACGTCAGCCACCAGCCCGACACGACCGGAAAACTCAGAGCGAGACCCGCCATGGGCTGTTCTTCACACTGGATCGAGGATGGCAACCAAGCAAACCGTCCCCCACGATAGCGGAGTTCTGGGTCCGCTTCGGGGCGACGATTCCCCCCATTCTTGCCGACGCCCACATCGCGTGTCAACATGGTGTCTAAATGGAAACGTCCAGATAGGTAGGTCAGGCTTTCGAGCCTGACGGCCCAAGTGTCAGGCTGGGAAGCCTGACCTACCAGCGCTCGGCGCGGGTCTCCTGACCCCGCCGATCCTACGACCGAAGGTCTCCTTGCACTCCGGGAGACCTTCGGTCGGCCCCTGTGCGGGGTCGGGAGACCCGCGCACAGCGCGGTCAGCAGCCCTCCACACCGAGCGCGGACTCCTTGTCCCGCTGGACCATTTCCGCGAGGTGAACCTCGACGCACTCCGCGACCGTATCGGGATCGTACCCGCCCTCGAGCACGCTCACCAATCTCCCCTCGGCGTACGTATCGGCGCAGTCGAGCAGGAGACGGGTAAGTTGGGCGAAGTCCTCGGTCTCGAGGCCGAGGTTGCCCACCGGGTCCTTCCCATGCGTGTCGAATCCTGCACTGAGAAAGAGCATTTGCGGCTTGATCTTGGCGGCGAACCGCTCCAAAGCGCCATCGAAGAGGGATAGATAGTCTTTTCGAGGGATTCCGAAAGGGACAGGCAGGTTCAGGGTCGTCCCCAGGGCGTCGCCCGCCCCGGTCTCATCCTCCAACCCGGTGCCCGGGAAGAACGGCCAACGGTGAATCGAGAGGAAGCCCACTCGTGGGTCTTCCCAGAAGGTGGCCTGGGTTCCGTTGCCGTGGTGGATGTCCCAGTCGACGATGAGCACCCGGTCCAGCCCGAACTCATCGACGGCGGTGCGTGCGGCGATGGCCACGTTGTTGAAGAGGCAAAATCCCATCGCCCGGCGGGCCAAGGCGTGGTGCCCCGGTGGCCGGACGAGGCAGAGGGCCCGGCGATCTTCGCCGCGGAGGATCCGCTCGGTCGCGTCGCACACGGCCCCAGCAGCCAGGAGGGCGACGTCGTAGGAGCAGGGGCTGACCACGGTGTCGCTGTCGAGGTCCCCCCCGCCCGACTTCGCCAACGACCAGACCTCGTCGGCGTACCGAGGGCTGTGGATCCGGGTAAGGCGATCCCGGGCCACAGGCTCCCATCCCGGTCGGCGACATCGACGGTCAAGTCCGGATGCCTCCAGACGGGGACCGATCCGCCGGATCCGTTCGGCTCGTTCCGGGTGGGAACCGGTCTCGTGCTGGAAGAAGCAGGGCTCGTAGTACAGAAACGTCATTCACCCCCCCGCTGGAACCCCCTCAAGTGATACGCAAGTCGATGGCTTGGCATCCACTCTACGCGGAATGGGGCGTGGCTGTCAAACTCGTGGCCAGGCGTGTGTAACACCGGCCGCCGTCGAGGCGTCATCCCATTGGGCCTACCGACGCGTACGGGTCGCTTCAGACGATCCAACTTGACAGTAGGATCGACCGGTTGGTACCCTATAGAAGTGTTGTCTCAAAGCCGTTCGGCAGCGGAGGTTGCGTTTTCCATGTCAGCATTGAATCCGCGTCTTGAGCGAAGGGCCGAGTTGTGGTCGGCCGTTACGGCGACAGCGTTTCTGCTTGGCCTCGCGGTCTCGTCGCTCCAAGGGATGGCCCAGGAGGCCGGCAAAGCAGGGAAGGCCGGGAGCACGGCGCCACCGGCCCCGAAGGGCGCGGCGGCTCCCGCGCCTGCCGCGGCAGAGAAGAAGGCCGCTGCGGAGGCGACTCCGCCGGCGCCGCCGGCCAAGGCCGAACCCGCTCCGCCCCCCGAGCCTATCTCGTACCACCAGGATACCACGGAAGAGGACGTGAAGGCGGCCGAAGAGAAGTTCAAGCGGGACAAGACGAGCAGCAACGTGCAGAAGATCCTCCGCGCGCAGGCCTTTGGGGCTGGCGAGGAGGCGCAGTTCGACGCCTACTACAAGCAGTTCGCCTTGCCCCGTTGGACGGTGCCGGAGCAATATGGCTCGCTGCCTGCCTTCCGCAGGGATCTTCGGCGTGATTTCCTCAACGGCAAGGCCGGGGCCCCCTATGATCGCCTTCTCGAACTGTCTTTCAACTACTTGAGAAGGATTTCGGCACGTGGGTTCCATCCTGCGGTTCGCTACAACGCGATCCTGATGTTGGGGGATCTGAACGTCCAGGAATTCCCGCCGGGCTCGAAGAGCATCGTGCAGCCGTACCCTCCGGCCCAGCAGACGCTGTTGCAGGCCGTGAAGGATACGGATTCCGATGCGGTCCGCGTCGCGGCCTTGGTGGGGCTCCAGCGGCACGCCAGTCTTGGGAACCTGAATCCGCAGATCCGCGACGGACAGTTGATCCCGATTCTCCTGGAGTTGGCCAAATCGCCTCCGCCGAAAGACCGGTCGCCCGAGGGCCATGCGTGGCTCCGTGCCATGGCGATCGACACGCTGGCGGCCCTTCGCGTGCCCGGGCCGGACGGCTCCGTGGTGCTCGCGATGGTCGCGATCGTCGGCGACAAGGACACACCGCTGCTTGCGCGTCTCGCGGCGGCGCGGGCCTTGGGGAGCCTGGACCTGAAGGGATTCAACGCCCTGACGCCGAGCCAGTTGGCCGTCCCGCTCGGGAATCTGGCCGTCGAGGTCTGTACCTCCGCGTTGGCGCGTGCGAGAGTGGCCGCCAAAGCGCCTGCCAGGGCCGGATACCCGGGCATGCCCGGAAGTGGATACCCGGGCATGCCGGGAATGGAATCGTCGATGGGACCGATGCCGGGGGCCATGCCGGGATATCCCGGTGCGCCGCCAGGCAGGCCGTCCAAGAGCAGTCGCAAGTTGAGTTCGGCGCCGCCAATGTCCGGATCACCCGAGAGCGGCATGTACCCTGGTGGCATGATGCCGGGGCAGATGGCCGAGGACCCCGAACAGGTCGAGCGGCTCGCGCGACTTCGCCGGGGTTTGAAGCACGAACTCAACGCGGTCCGGCTCGGACTGAACGGCCCGGTCGACCCCCAGAACGGAGCCGTCCGGTTGCTCGCGGCCAAGGACAACCGGGATCCCAGGGCGATGGCCAACTCGAACGACCCGGATTGGAAGTTCGTCGACAGCGTGTTCAACAGCGTCCGGCAGCAGATCAGTATCCTGGACAACGACAAGGTCGAGGAATACGAGACGATCCGCAACGACCTCATCGCTGCGCGGAACCGGTTGCGCGACTACCTGAAAGGCGGATCGCCGCCCGCGGAGCCGCCCAAGGGTGCGGCCGGGGCGGCAACCAAGAAGAAGTCCTGACGCTGCCACGGCCGAGGCACGGATGTTCGGCCCATTTGCAGGATGCACGTCGTGATCAGGCACAAGGACTGGCCGTCTTCCGGCACTTGCAGTCGCCGTCCGGCGCTCTGCGGAACGCTCGGGATCGCGCTTCTCTTCGCATTTTCGTGGGCGGGCTGTTCCCGTTGGGCGGTCTTCCCCCGCCCGGACTCGCCGCCGGGCCCCGAGGCGGAGAACGAAGCGTCGCGGAAACCTGGGAACGATTCCGGACAAGCCGACGCTGCCCAGACGCCGGAACGGCCCGCATCGCAGAGTGGAGCGGCGACGTCGACGGGAGCTTGGAGCGGGGCCCCTCCCGCGGCGCGAGCGAAGATCGAGGCAGTTCACGCATGGCGGGAGGGCCGTGCCGAATCGCCGCCTGCGGGCCTGGCGGACCTGGCGAGGGACCCGAATCCGTTGGTTCGAGCGGCCGCGGTGGAGGCCGCCGCCGCACGCCGGACCACGGACTCGGAGAAGCTGGCTGCCTCGGCCCTCGGGGATCCGAACCTCCAGGTGCGGCTCGCCGGCGTGGCGGCCCTCGGGACGCTGGGAGGTGAGCAGGCCGTCGCCAGGCTCCTGCCGCTCTTGGACGATCCCGGCGAGGTGATCCGCGCCGCCGCGGCCCGTGCGTTGGTTCGGCAGGGCGACGAAGCGGTCCTGGTCCGTGCCGGCAAGGACCATTCGTGGCTTGTCCGTCTGGCCGCGGCAGAGGCCCTGGCGTCGCATCCGGACGACGCGGGAACACAGCTTGCCCGCCAGTTGCTCGACGACCGCAGCGCCGCCGTCCAGGTTGCCGTGGTCCGCTGCGTCGGCCGATGGCCGGTCTCCGAGGCCCGGCCGATCCTCCTGGCGGCGCTGGCCAGCAACGCCCGATCCACTCGTGAGGCGGCCGCCGAACAACTTGCCGCGGTATGGCCGGCTGCCGCCGAGTTCCCGGTCGATGGGAGTCCCGCGGAACGTGCCCGCGCCCGGGCCCGTCTCCAAGAGTTGTACTCCGGCCAAGCCGCTGCCGAATCCGGAACCGCAGACACGGCCGAGGAGATCCGGGAGAAACCTCCCGAGTCCCGGCCGACCGTGGAGCAGGTGGCGGACGTGCGTCGGGAAATCGGGGAGATGCAGGCCCCCGGGGCATCCACGAAGACTCGCGAGGAATCCCTCCGTCGTCTCGCCGGCTACGGGCCGTCGCTCGTCGGCATCCTGGAGGCCCTGACCCCGGAGAACTCCGCTCCCCTACCTGAGGAGATCTATCGAGAAATCCTGCCAAAGTGCGTCCCGGAGTTTGCGGCGATTTCGCAACTCCAGTCGCCCGAGGTCGCGACACGGCGCCGTGCGGCCGAGGAGCTGGCCTCCCGGGAGCACGGCGCTCCGCTGGGGCCGCTTGCGCGATCGCGTTTGGCGGCGGTGGTCGAAAGGGAGTCCGATTCGCTGGTGTGGCGGAGTGTCCTCAGCGCCATCGCCGACAACGCGAGCGAGCCTTCGATCCGTTTGGCCTGCACCGCAGCGAGTCATCCGTCGCCCGAAGTTCGACGCTTGGCCTGCGAGTATCTTCTTCACCATCCCGAAGCGAGGCGGGAGCCGGTGCTCCTGGCAGCCCTGCAGGATCCTCATCGCGACGTGGTGCTCGCGGCCGTTCGCGCCTTGGGGGCGAGGAGCATGGTGGACGATCCGGAACCCCTGCGGCGTTTGCTGGGAACGCCCGACGAGTCGATGCGCGTGGAGGCGGCGTCGGCGCTCGCTCGGCTCGGCGATCCCGCCGGGCCGGCGGCCCTGGAACGGTTGGCTAGCAGCAGGGACCCCACGATCCGGCGTCAGGTCGCCGCGGCCATGGGACAAGTCCCGAGTCCTGAATACCGGGCAACGTTGATTCGCCTGCTGGACGACCGCTACAGCATCCGCCTGGCGGCCCTGGAGAGCCTGTCGAAGGTCGCCGGCAGGGACCCGGCGACCGATCCGGAAACGGGAACCATCGAGGAGCGGATCGCACGGTGGAAGTCCGGCGGCATTCCAAGTCCTCGTGCGGCAACTCGCTGACCTGCCCCACGAGTCGATGACGGCCCTGCGGCTCCTTTCTTCTGGATGCCGGTTGCTGCCGGCTCTATAATCGCCAGAGACGACAATTCAAGTTCATCCGAGACTTCCGGGGACTCCCAGGTGTGCGACGAAGAAGTTCCGGCGCCTCTTCTTCATCCGGCGGCCGTGCGAGAAGCGAACAGGGAAGAGGCACCGGCACGTTCCCTGCGATCCCGCGCGATTCGGAGCGTCGCGATTGTCGGGTCCGGCATGATGGGCACGGCGATTGCCGCGGCCAACGTCCGTTGCGGCTTGCCGGTGGTGCTTGCCGACGCCGACTCCGCTGCGCTTGCCGCGGCCCCGGCCCGCATCGCGGGGGAGTTGAGCCAGGAAGGGCGGCTCTCTCCCCGAGAAGCCATCGAGGAGGTCCATCGCCTGGTCGCCCCGACCAACGACGACGCCCGACTGGGGGCCTGCGACCTCGTGATCGAGTCGATCGTCGAGGCCGCCGGGGCGAAGCAGGATCTCTACGCCCGGTTGGAGCCTTGCCTGGCGGGCGGGACTCTCTTGGCGTCGAACACCTCGACCATCCCCATCGCGCGGCTCGCCACGAAGCTGACCGACGCCCGCCGTTTCCTCGGGCTCCACTTCTTCCACCCGGTGGGCCGGCGGCCCCTGGTCGAGATCGTCCTCGGCCCGCAAACGGAAGAAGAGGCGGTCGCCGCGGCGGTCGCCTACGCCAAGGCCATTGAGAAGGTGCCGGTCGTGGTCCGCGACGGACCGGGGTTCCTCGTCAACCGGCTTCTCGTCCCGTACCTTGCGGAGGCGTTGGAATTGCTGCTCGAAGGCGTGGCGGTCCGCGAGATCGAATGGGCGGCCACCAGCTTCGGGATGGCGATGGGACCGCTGCGTCTGATCGACGAGATCGGACTCGACACCGTGCTGTTGGGCGGCCGGGTCCTTTGGGAGGCGTTTCCCGATCGGGTCACGCCGTCGCCGCTGTTGGTGACGATGTACAAGTCGGGCAGGCTGGGGCGGAAATCGGGGGCCGGGTTCTTCGCTTATGCGTCGGAACCGCCGGTCGACGGGCCCGCGGAATTGGCGCCCGGCGTGAACGACTTGATCGCCTCGTGGATGCGGAAGCGGGCCCCGTTGCCTCCGGATTCGATCGTCGTCCGGTTGCTCCTGCCCATGGTGTTGGAAGCGACCCGGCTGCTGGAAGAGCGGAAGGTCGACGACCCACGCTCGATCGACCTGGCGGTCATCCTGGGGCTCGGCTTCCCGGTTTCCCGTGGGGGATTGCTCCATTGGGCCGATTCGCTCGGGGCGAGGCGGATTGTGGCCATGCTCGACGGGCTGTCGGACCTTGGTCCCCGGCTCCAGCCCACGCCGCTGCTGCTGGAAATGGCCCGCTGCCACCGCCCCTTCTACGTGCGTGCGGCTTGACGCGGCGCGGCCGAAATTGAGAATGGGTAACTGTTCAGCGGAATGAAGTGCGAATAGGGGAAGGGAAAAGGAAAAGGGCTGAGAAAATGGGAAAGGCAAGAGACCGTGCCCTGATCATGCAATTCTGAGCGGGGACCCTCTTCTGTTCTTTCCCCCATTCCCCCGCTTCTTCCTTTTCCCTTCTCCTCTTCCGACAACTTCATACGGCGGTGTTGCGAGCAGCATGTCCCTGGGAATGTCCGAATCATGCCTAAGTTCTCCGTGATCCTTCCGGCTGCCGGGCGCAGCAGCCGGTTCGCCGACAAGAACTACAAGAAGCCGTTCGCCCCGCTCAATAACCGCGCGGTCTGGATGCACTCGGCCGAGCGGTTCATCAATCGCAGCGACGTGGTCCAGGTCCTCCTGGTCATCTCGCCCGACGACCAGGAGTACTTCCAGTTCAAGTTCGCCTCGAACGCGGCGATCCTGGGGATCGAGGTGCTCCACGGCGGAGTGGAGCGGCACGATTCGATCGCCAATGCCCTGAAGAAGGTGAAGCCGGAGGCCGAGTTCATTTGCGTCCACGACGCGGCCCGGCCCTGCATCGCCGACCCCTGGATCGACAAGATCTTCGCGGCTGCCGAACAGAGCGGCGCGGCCATCTTCGCCATCCCCGTGTCCGGCACGCTCAAGCGGTTGGGCAAGGACATGAAGATCGCGGAAACGGTCTCGCGTTCGGGCCTCTGGGAGGCCCAGACTCCCCAGGTCTTTCGCCGCGAGCTTCTCCAGGAGGCCTACGCCCAGCGCGGCACGTTCCAGCCCACCGACGACGCCCAACTCGTCGAGCGTCTCGGCAAGGCCGTGACCATCGTTCCCGGCTCCCCCGTCAATCTGAAGATCACCACGCGCGAGGACCTCCGGCTCGCCGAACAGGCCCTCAAAGCCCTCCCCAAACCCAAGCTCCTCGGCCCCGCGCACCCCTTCGCGGATGACGATATGTGGCGGTGAGGGGGCAGTGGGCGGTGGTTAGTGGTCGGTGGTCGGTGGTCAGCAATTGGGGTACGGGTGAGGTGTCGCGAGGTGGGAAGATGATGACGACGATACTCCAGCGTTTTGCCGTGTTCGAGGCAAGGCAGAATCCTATCGGCCTTCAAGGGGACGGATATGGACATCAAAGACTATCGTGACTTGGTGGTCTGGCAAAGGGCGATGGACTTGGTGGAGATGATCTACAGACTGACTCGGTCGTTCCCGAAGGAAGAACTGTTCGGACTGGTTGCCCAACTCCGCAGAGCGGCGGTTTCTGTTCCCGCCAATATCGCCGAGGGCCAGGGCCGTCATACGACGCGAGACTTCCTTCAGTTCCTTTCGATTGCAGGAGGATCACTCAAGGAGACAGAGACGCACGTCTTGATTGCCGAGCGATTGGGCTACCTTGCTCAAGATGCGGCGTCTGAAGCCATCACACTTGCCGCGGAGGTCGGTCGTCTAAAGAACGGCCTGGTCGGCTCCCTCCGCAAAAAACTCCCCAAGACGACCTAGATCACGAATCCTGAATCCCCAACCACCAACCACCAACCACTGACCACCAACCACCACCCACTGACCACCGACCACCAACCACCGACCACCAACCACCAACCACCGACCACCAACCACCAACCACCAACCACTGACCACCGACCACTGACCACTGACCACTGACCACCAACCACCGACCACCGACCACCGACCCCATGCACGACCTCCATACCGAACTCCGCTGGCGCGGAATGATTCATCAGACCACCGACGACGCCAACCTGCCTGCGTGGCTCATGGAGAAGCCGCGCACGGTCTACGTCGGGTTCGATCCCACGGCCGACAGCCTTCATGTGGGCCACCTCGTGGCCCTGATGGTCCTGCGGCGGTTCCAGAAGGCCGGCCACCGGCCCATTGCGCTCGTGGGCGGGGCGACTGGGATGATCGGCGACCCGAGCGGCAAGAGCGAGGAGCGGAATCTGCTCTCCGTCGAGGTGCTCCGTGCCAACGTCGCGAGGATCGAGAAGCAGTTGCGACGATTCCTCGACTTCGACAGCCCTGCGAACCCCGCGTTGCTGGCGAACAATTACGACTGGATGGGCAAGTTCGGCTACCTCGAGTTCTTGCGCGACGTCGGCAAGCATTTCCCGGTCAACGTGATGCTTGCCAAGGACTCGGTCAAGAGCCGGTTGGAGCGGTCCGACTCCGGCCTGAGCTACACCGAATTCAGCTACATGCTGCTCCAGGCCTACGATTTCGTCCACTTGAACAAGCAGTACGGCTGCGAGATCCAGGCGGGCGGGAGCGATCAGTGGGGCAACATTACCGCGGGGATCGACCTGGCCCGACGGTTCGGCGGCGGGCAACTCTATGGCATGACCTGTCCGCTGCTGACCAAGAGCGACGGCACGAAGATGGGCAAGACCGAGTCGGGCGCCCTGTGGCTCTCGGCCGATCGGACCAGCCCCTACCAGTTCTACCAGTACTGGGTCCGGCTGGCCGACGCCGACGTAGGCAAGTGCCTCCGCTTGTTCACCGACATGGAGCGTGACGAGATCGAGGCCCTGGAGGCCCGGCACGCCCAGGACCCCGGCCGCCGCGAGGCCCAACGCCGGCTCGCGGCCGACCTGACCCGGCTGGCCCACGGCCAGGAAGGCCTCGACGTGGCCCAGCGTGCCACCGACGTCTTCTTCGGTGCGGAGATCCGCGAGCTTTCCGACGCCCAACTCGGCGAGATCTTCGCCGACGTGCCAAGCAAGGAACTCGCCCGCGACCGCCTCTCCGGCAATGGCCTGCCGCTGATCGACGCGATGGTCGAGTCGGGCCTGGTGAAGAACAACAGCGAGGCCCGGCGTGCGATCACCCAGGGCGGGGCCTACGTTAACAACCGGCGAATCCCCAGCCTCGACACCCGGCTCACGCTCGACTCTCTGGCCAGCGAATCGATCATGGTCCTCCGCCGCGGAAAGAAAGACTACGCCCTGCTGCGGTTTCGATGAGAACGGCTTCCCGCGACTCCCTCCACTAGGCTATAATGGGCCTGTGGAATCCAAGACTTGGATAGAATTCCAGCGAGTTCGTGGAAGGGGTAAGTTGCTTCGTCCGCACGTCGCCTAGCCGCACGGACTCTGCGCGTTCTAGGTATTGGGGTGATCCATGACCGGTCTTTATGTGAAGGACTTCGCTCAGATCGACGAAGCCGACATCGAGTTTGGAGACCTCACGGTGCTCGTCGGGCCGCAGGCGAGCGGTAAGAGTCTCCTCCTCCAGTGGCTCAAGATCGCCATCGATATCGGAGAGATTGTATTCGCCTTGAAGGAAGCCGGACACGACGTCAAGACGGACAAGGGGCTTCTCGATCTCACGTTCGGCGAAGGAATGTCCGCGGCATGGATGGACGGGAAGACCGAAGTCCGTTTTGACGGAAAGGCGGTTTCCCCGAGTTCCTGGACGAAGGGTCTCAAGAAGAAGGAACACGGAAGTGTCTTTTTCATCCCGGCGCACCGGGCGCTTCTGCTCGCCGAGGGTTGGCCGGCGCCCTTCCTGAAGTTGAACGCGGATACGCCCGTGGTTGCTCGGCTATTCAGCCAGAACCTCTACCAGCGATTCAGCGGTCGTCAGGCTGCCCCTTTGTTTCCTGTCGAGCGGATCTTGAAGGAGCAGTACCGGAATCTCATTGACGATGCCGTGTTCCACGGCGGCAAGGTGGAGTTGGAAAAGGAGGGGCTTCGCTACAAACTGCGCTTGACCTTCGGGAACGGCCTGGCTCTGCCTTTCATGACATGGACGGCGGGGCAGCGCGAATTCACCCCGTTGTTGCTCGGCCTGTATCACGTCCTCCCTCCGCGGAAGATGAAGAAGCGTTCCGAGGTCGATTGGGTGGTGATCGAGGAGCCGGAAATGGGGCTCCACCCGCACGCGATCGCCGTGTTCATGCTTCTTGTCCTCGATCTCCTCTGGCGGGGTTACCGCGTTGTGATATCCACGCACTCGCCCCTCGTGCTGGACGTGGTTTGGGCAATCCGCCGCCTGGGCGAACACCGCGCGAGGTGGCAACTGCTCTGCGAGGCTTTCGGGGCGAAGAGCCTGCCCTTCATGCGGCCGGTCATGGAGCATGCCATGAAATCCGACTACCGTGTGTTCTTCCTGGAGATCAACGGTCGGTCGCATCGGGTGACGACTCGAGACATCTCTCAGCTTGACCCCGATGCGTCGGATGACCGGGAGGCAACCTGGGGGGGACTGACAGGGTTCAGTTCTCGATTCGGGGAGGCGGTCCGCAACGCAGTCAACGAGGCGGAGAGCGTCTGATGGCCGAACGCAGATTCTCGCTTTCAACGGCTCTCAGACCTGGCAGCCCGTTGAGGAAACATGTCAAGAACGGCATGTCGGCTTTCGCCCGTACCGACCTGGGATCGGTTGCTGAAGACCAACGTTCGAGAGTCGGTGACAGCCTTGATCTCGACGCTGCAACCAGAGACGAATTCCCTGAAGCCAATCGTTGGGACTACATTCTTTCGGTCCCCGCCTTGAGGAAGATTGTCGCCATCGAGCCGCACAGCGCGAAGGATTCGGAAATCAGCGTCGTCGTCGCCAAGAAGAAACACGCGGTCGCGTACTTGCGTGGTCATCTGCAGGATGGCTGCGGGGTTGAAAAATGGTTCTGGGTTTCCCCCGGCACCGTGGGCTTCAGCAGGATGGACCGCGCCCGCCGCCGCCTTGACCAGAACGGCATCGAATTCGTCGGTCGTTTGCTGCGCACCTTTGGATGAGACAACGCGGTCCTCGTTGCGAGGCAGGGGGGCAAAGGCCGGCTTGGTTGTGCGGCAGTAGTAGGGTGCTCTGCGAGCACCGTCGTCGGCCGCGTGTCGAGGGGTGCTCGCAGAGCACCCTACGGCTCGAGAGTTCGAGAGGACGGGTGTCTGTGCGAAAATGGTTCAAGATCGCGGCGTGGGTCGGTGCGGTTCTGATCGTGGTTGCCGGGATCGGGCTGTTTTTCTTCTTCCGTGCCCTGCACCATGTGCCGGAGTTCTACCAAGAGGCGGTCCGGGGCGATCCGGCGAAGGAGAAGGCGGGCAGCCATGAGATGCAGATTCGGGCCGCCGAGTTGGTGAGCCACGTTCAGGTGGCCGGGCGATGGCGCCAGACGTTTACTGCCGAGCAAGTGAACGGCTGGCTGGCGGTCGGCCGGTTCCAGAAGTCCGAGGGCATCTCGCCGGAGGTCCAGGGCCTCATTCCCGATGCGCTCGTGGATCCTCGCGTGGTGATCGAGCCCGACGGAATCACGCTCGCCTGCCGGTTCGATACCGGGGGGGCTGGCCAGACCGTGCTGTGGCTGAAGGTGGACGCCTACCTGACCGAGGAGAACGAGATCGCCCTGCGGATCCGGAAGGCCCGGGCCGGGGCCCTGCCCGCCCCGCTCGACGTGGTCTTCAAACGGCTCTCCGAGGCCCTGGCCCATGCCAAGTGCCCGGCCCGCGCCTCTCAAGTGGACGGCGATCCCGTGGTGCTCCTCACGCTCCCGCCCGTCGGCAAGAAGGGCGAACTGACCGTCCAACTCGATACGCTGCGGCTCAGCGAAGGGAAGATCGAGGTCGCCGGGACGACGAAGCGGGAGTGACGGGGAGGGGAGGAGGGAGAGGGGAGGAGGGAGAGGGGAGGAGGGAGAAACCGCCTACACGCAGGGCAGGTAGGAGAAGGTCCACTGGGCGGGAGCGTCGGCGGAGCGGCGCAGGGTGACTTCGCCGATGAGGGTCGATCCGGAAAGGACCACGGCGATCTCCTCCGGCCCGTGGCGGAGGAGTTGGTACGTGCCGCGATCCCAGCGGGTCACGGAGCCGCGGCCGTCGGAGATTGGCCCTTCGTACTCGAGGTAGGCCGGGCGATGGTCCGGCAGGGCCTCGGCGGCGACTTGCGGGGCGGCGTCGGGCAATTGGGCGAGTGCCCAGGTGGCCAGCGCTCCTGAGATTTCGAGCATGAAATCCCAGTGAACGCCCCGGGGGCCCGAATGCTCCAGCACGACGAAGCGCCGCACGCCCTACACTCCTCCCGGAAGGATTGTCGTCCTCGCCTCGGCCAGGACGGGCTGAGGCTGCGCGCGGCTGGTCACTTCCGCCTTGACGCGCACGTCGCCCGCCTTTTTGGCCTGGACGCGGATCCGGTACGTCAGGGTCTCGCCGGCGGCGATCCGTTCGACCGGCGCAAACTCCATGATCTGCCCTTGTGCTTTCGGCCGGGTGGGCCCGTAGGTCGCCAGGAGCGACGGGATCATCTCCGGCGGGACCGTGACCTTGAGCGCGACCTGCCCGTCCTCGGTCTTGCCGCGGTTGGTCACGCTGATCACGTAGGTCAATTCCTTGCCCTCGGCGATCGCGCCGTAAAGCGACCCGACGGTGATCGAAAGCCCGGCGGTGCTCGGGGCGGCTGCGGCGCGGATGGCCAGGCACGCCTCTTGCGACGCCGAGGTGGCCTCGGCGGCCGTGGCCCTCACCCGGACACAGGCCCGCGACGACGCCTTCTCGCAGTTGCACCGTATCTGGTATTTCTTCTTCTGACCGGGTGAGAGCGATGCCATGGTGAAGGCGATGGCCCGGCCCTCGAAACGGTAGTCCTTCTCGCTGGTGAACGTCGGGTTGACGGACTCGTCGAAGTCGCTGACCACCTTCAGGTTGGTGAGGGGCTGAAAGCCGTCGTTGGACACTTCGATGAAGAAATCGACGTCTTGGCCCACCGAGGCGGATTCCGGCCCGGTGACCTTCAGCGACATGCGGCCGGTCGTTCCTGACGGCGGAGTTGCGCCCGGGGTGGTCGTGCTGGGGGTTGTGGGCCCGGGGGTCGTCGAACCGGGGGTCGTGGGACCCGGAGCCGTTGGGCCCGGCGTGGTCGAGGCAGGGGGCGAGCCAATACCTCCTTGGCCGGTCGCCGTGAGGCAGGCCTCCGCGCTGGCCACGATTCCGCCATTGCCGGTGACTTCCACGGTCTGGCAGAGCCGTCCCGCCTGCGCCACCCGGAACTCGATGCCGACGCGTTTCGACTGGCCCGGCGGCAAGTCCTCACCCAGGAGCTTCTTGATCGGACTCCGGAGGCTCTCGTGGACGAGGCCGGAGTCGAAACGGTCCTTGATCACGAGGCCCGTGGCGGTGGTCGCGCCCCGGTTCGTGATGACGATCTCGAACGTGACCCGGTCGCCGACGGAAGCCCGGTCAGGCCCGAGGACTCTCACATCGAGCGGCGGGACCGTGGTTGCCGGACCCGTGCAGCCCGCCCCCGGCGCCGGGGCCGTCTGGGGCACGGCCAGGGAGATCGCGGTGGTCACGCACTCCTTCGCCCGCAGCCCGCCGGCGGCCACGGCCTCGGCGCACGTCGTGACATTCCCTTGACGGTCCGCGCGGTAGCTGACGTCGAGGACCCGTCGTTCGCCGGGCCCGAGGCGGCCGATCTGCCATTGCACCGCGCGGCCCGTGAACTGGCCCTGCGGATTGCTGCTCATGAGGCTCAGCGAGTCGGGGATGTCGTCGGTCACGACCACGCCGTCGGCGGCCATGTCGCCCGCGTTGGCCAGCTCGATGCGGTACGTGAGGATCGCCCCGACGCTCGCGGCGGCCGGCCCGGTCTTCCGGAGCGAAATCCCCGGGGCCGACCAGGTCGCCGAGGTGAAGCCGGCTCCGACCACCAGGCGCGTACCCGACGGCCCGCCCGCCTGCGGCGGCCGAATCACCTGGATCGAGACCCGGTTGGTGCCCGGGCTCGGCTGCTGTTGGAAAATCTCCGCGGTGGCCTGGCCCGATCCGTCGGTTTCCACCTCCACGGTCGGGGACCCGCCGGGCGCGAATCCGGCCGGCGGACCGTCGACGATCGTGTACAGCACCCGCCATCCGACGCACGGCGACTGGTCCGAACGCCGCATGACCATCGTGGCCAGCGCGTGCCGCGAGCCCGCCGGATGGATCGCCGGCGGGGGAAACCGCCATTGGGCGTCGATCCAGTGGACCGTCGCCGTCTGCCTTCGCTGCTCCCAGCCGTACACGTGCGGGGCATAGGCGGTGACGCGGCTCGTTCCCTCGACCGGCGACGTCACCGAGATCCATGTCTGGCCACGGAGCACCGTGACGTCGTCGGTTGGAGTGGCGGTGCCCCGGGTCAGGCGGAGGTAGCGCCGGGAGGTGGTCCCCACGGCGAACGTGTTTGTGACCTTGTGCGGACGCGTGAAGTCGCCGACGAGCATGTCGGAACAACTACCGCGGTCGACGTCGATGAACTCGCCGACATCGCCGGACGCAATCGACCATTCAACGCGCTCGTTGGTGCGCAGGTACGGGTCCGGCCCTCGCACGCCGGCCAGCAGGATCACCTCGCTCCCGACCGGAGCGACCGTGGTACGGGGAACCAGGAGCATCTCCACCATGTCCCAGGGACGCGGGGCGCCCGGCTCATTCTTGAACTTGGGGTGGGCGGGCTCCGGAGCGGGCACGAAGAGCCTGTCGCCCGATGGATCGATCCTGGGGAGCCGGCACTCGGCACATCCGCCAACCAGCAACGCGCAGAGCATCAGCGTTGCGCCTCGCCAGTGGTTGTGTCGTCTCCCCCGTGTCATGGACATTCTCCTGCCCGACCGGCGCAGCCCGTACCGGCCGCGCAGCTTCCCATCATTGGAAGGCTACCACGCAATCGGGCAACATGAGGACTTTTTTCCACCTCGGGTGTCGCACAAAGGCATCGTCGCACCTTGCGCAGCCGTCATCGCCGGAACAAACCGCGTCACGGAATCGTTCGGCAGGGGTTTCCAGGGGGGGCGGGGTTCAGGGGAATTCTCGCGTAGCGGGCGGGCTTGCCCGCCGATTGGCCGCAGACGCACGCCGCGCTAGCCCGGATTATTCATGGCCAAACACTAGCCCGAAGCGCAAGCGAGGGAGGGGCAACGAGTTACCCTCGCTTGCGCGTCGGGCTAGTGTGACGCAGGGTGCGTCGGGATTCTC
>Ga0067045_1027560_pt1 | contig 91971 bp, 81 predicted proteins | sample TerdegcTABiofilm_FD_59184 | JGI IMG/M metagenome (GOLD analysis project Ga0067045, IMG submission 59184) | Combined Assembly of (Gp0054472, Gp0054536) Wastewater bioreactor microbial communities from Singapore -Terephthalate degrading...
TTTGAAATTACGGGAATAAATATTCTTTCTGCTCCGGCGCTATGGAGAGGAGGCGTCTGTATTTCTACAAACATATCGCTGCTACGCAGCTATAATTAAATGATGGTTCGGGTACTACAAACATATCGCTGCTACGCAGCTTAACAACAGAATTAACGTTTCTGCAGCTACAAAGAGGCCGCCGCTATGCGGCTTAACCATACTATTCAAGGTCTGAGGGTTCAAAGATTAAAATTATTAAATGGCACACGGATGGCACGGATACAATAAATTAATACGGTTATTTCCCCCGCTTATTGCGCAGATAAAATTCAAATTATAGCAGAGAAAATAATTATTTTACCCTCACCGGAAATATTTTCTTAACTCCGGAGGAGTAAAATGTTTGTAGCCTCATAGGGACGAAATATTAGTGAACTCCGCAGGAGTGAAATGTTTACGTTCGTGTTTTATATTGCTTCGCACTATAATTGGTTGCGGTATCTTCCTCCAAAGGAAGAGGGTTTTTTGCACCAATTACGCCGGATTTTGAAATTACGGGAATAAATATTCTTTCTGCTCCGGCGCTATGGAGAGGAGGCGTCTGTATTTCTACAAACATGTCACTGCTACGCAGCTGAAATTAACAGATAGTTTCTGCCCTACAAACATGTCGCTTCTACGCAGTTTAACAACAGAATTAACATTTCTGCAGCTATAAAGAGGCCGCCGCTATGCGGCTTAACCATACTATTCAAGGTCTGAGGGTTCAAAGATTAAAATTATTAAATGGCACACGGATCGCACGGATACAATAGATTAACATGGGTATTTCCCCCGTTAATTGCGCAGATAAACCCAAATTATGGCGGAGAAAATAATTTTTTTACCCTCACCTGAAATATTTTCTCAACTCCAGAGTAGTAGAATGTTTGTAGCCCCATAGGGACGAAATATTAGTGAACTCCGCAGGAGTGAAATGTTTACGTTCGTGTTTTATATTGCTTCGCACTATAATTGGTTGCGGTATCTTCCTCCAAAGGAAGAGAGTTTTTTGCACCAATTGCGCCGGATTTCGGGATTACGGGAATTAAACAGACTTTACGTTCCGGCGCTATGGAGGAGAGGCGTCTATATTTCTACAAACATGTCGCTGCTACGCAGCTATAATTAAATGATGGTTCGGATACTACAAACTTATCGCTGCTACGCAGCTTAACAACAGAATTAACGTTTCTGCAGCTACAAAGAGGCCGCCGCTATGCGGCTTAACCATATTATTCAAGGTCTGAGGGTTCAAAGATTAAAATTATTAAATGGCACACGGATGGCACGGATACAATAGATTAATACGGTTATTTCCCCCGCTTATTGCGCAGATAAAATTCAAATTATAGCAGAGAAAATAATTATTTTACCCTCACCGGAAATATTTTTTAACTCCAGAGGAGTAGAATGTTTGTAGCCCCATAGAAACGAAATATTAGTGAACTCCGCAGGAGTGAAATGTTTACGTTCGTGTTTTATATTGCTTCGCACTATAATTGGTTGCGGTATCTTCCTCCAAAGGAAGGGAGTTTTTTGCATCAATTGCATCGGATTTTGGGATTACGGGAATCAAACAGACTTTACGTTCCGGCGCTTTAGAGAGGTGAAATTTCTCTATTTCTACAAATATATCGCTGCTACGCAGCTATAATTAAATGATGGTTCGGGTACTACAAATATATTGCTGCTACGCAGCTATTATACAATTAATTCACTTCTTTGTGTTAAAAATCCGTAATCCGATCCCGATAGTTGATCGGGATTGACTCACTACGTTCGTCAAAATCCTAAATCCGCAATCTGAAATAATTAACATCCCCCTGGCCCTCCCGAGTACTCGGGACAGGCTCTTCAAAGGGGGAAAAATTTCTTTGAAATTCCGCAATCCGAAATCCACAATCCGAAATTAATTAACATCCCCCTAGCCATCCTGAGTACACGGGACAGGCTCTTCAAAGGGGGAAACCTATTTTTCATAACTGATTTTCAAACGCTGATTAACGAGGAACGCGGAACACGGAACACTATAAGTTCAAACCTGAAACTTTGGAACCTTGAAACTCTGGAACTTAAAATCTTGAATGCGGAACTGCTATTTACTCTATGCTTTTAACATCCCCCTGACCCTCCCGAGTACCCGGGACAGACTCTTCAAAGGGGGAAAAATTTCTTTGAAATTCCGCAATTTTGAATCCACAATCCGCAATCCGCAAACCGAAATTAATTAACATCCCCTTGCCCTCCTGAGTACTCAATGAATTTTTTCAAAATCTTAATGATATAAAACAAAACAGGCAATTACCTTTTTATTGGTAATTGCCCCTGCCATTCGTCGGCCCGGAGAGGCTCGAACTCTCGACCCCATGATTAAGAGTCACGTGCTCTACCAGCTGAGCTACGGGCCGTAAAACGACTGCAAAATTATAAAAAATTAAAACTAATACGAAAACTCTTAAGAAATAAATCCCACCAGCCACTGGATGCAATTCTTCAACAAGCCGGAAACAGGGAGAAATTACTGGTATATATTTAAAAACTTAAAACACTGTCAACCAGTCGTTTATCTGATGTCCTATTCAACTGAAAACCATTCGTTCAACTGCTTACAGTAACCTTCCGGAAAATCCCTGTGATGAAATTCGTTCGTACACTTGTTGTATATGTAGTCCTTCTTCCACTCTTCAATGTTCTTTACTATCTCAGTTATCGCACCGGTTATGAAATCCAGTTCATCATTCATCATGGTGGGGTGAAGCGATAGCCTTACCCAGCCGGGTTTGAGCGATAGGTCTCCCGCCTCAATCCTGTCGGTAATCTCTTTCGAAAGCTGAAAATCGACATTGAGCAGGTAATGCCCGTATGTACCCGCACATGAACAACCGCCTCTTACCTGTATTCCGTACCTGTCGTTTAACAACCTGGTTACCAGGTTGTGATGTATGCCGTTGATGTAAAACGAAAAAACACCCAGTCTTCTGGTAACCTCCGGCGCAAGGATATGCAGCCCTTTAATGCTGCTTAATTTTTTAAAAGCCATATCCACCAGCTCTTCTTCCCTCCTGCGGATCATTTCCACTCCCATCTTTTCTTTCAGCAGAACGGCCAGCGCAGCTTTAATACTCTGAAGAAAACCCGGTGTTCCTCCGTCTTCCTTCACTTCAATATCCGTAATGTAACTGTAACCACCCCATCTGTTTGTCCATTTTACTGTTCCGCCACCAGGTATGTCGGGCGCATAATTCCTGTACAGCTTTTTGTTGAAGACCAGCACACCTGCACTGCCCGGACCTCCCAGAAATTTATGAGGTGAAAAGAAAATGGCATCCAGATGCTCCATGGGATCAGCCGGATGCATATCTATGTTTACATACGGGGCAGAAGCTGCAAAGTCAACAAAACAGTAACCGTTGTGCTCATGCATTATCCTCGCCAGCTCATAATACGGCGGAATATATCCTGTTACATTTGAACATGCCGAAAATGAGCCAATTAGTAATGGGCGATCAGTATATTTGGTAATTTCTTTTCTCAGAATTCCGGGGTCAACCATCAGCGCCGGCCCGGGTTCGAGTACCACAACATCGGCAAGAGTTTCGAACCATGAAGTGTGATTGGAATGATGCTCAATATGCGTTATGAATACAACAGGCCGGTTTTTATTAGGTATATCCCTGCATTTTTTATATGCCTCTGATTTGTTCAGACCGCAATACGCCAGAGCCTGCTCGGGCACTTTCAGTCCAAGTATCCGTTGCAGCTTTGCTATAGCACCTGTCATACCCGATCCTGTAAAAAGCAGCACATCATCCTCACAGGCATTGACATGTTTCTTAATCACCGTGTGGGCATGCCTGTAGGCGGCAGTCATTGCAGCTCCGGTGGAACTCGACTCCGAATGGGTATTGCCTACCATGCAACCTATTTCTTCTGAGATCTTCTTTTCAATCGGTGCATAGAGCCTCCCGCTGGCAATCCAGTCGGCATAAATAATCCTTTTACAACCATACGGCGTCTCAATGCACGAATCAATGCCGACAATGTTTTTTCTGAACGGATCGAAATATTTTTCAAGTTCACTCATGATTCTGAGTAGTATTAAATTTTAAATTGAATTACCTTAAATTAGGTTAAACTTTTTCATGCGTCTGATTTTCCGACTTTTCTGAATTTATTCTTAACTTCACAAAACTCAAGCTTGATTTTTTAAATTAAAACATAATTCGGCAAAATTTAAAAAATTATGATAATAATAAAAAAAACACCAGGGAATCAAAACTATTATCATCAGTTTGGGTTTTTTACGTTCATACCTGGAAGAATTTAAAGAGAAAGAAGTTATTATCATGAACAAGAATTATTTTGTCGAAATTTTTTTTATATTGTTATGATTAATCAGACCATTAAATGATTTTAAAATATTGAAATTTAACATGAAGCATTTTATATTTTTAATTTTTGTGTTTATCTCTGGTTTATCTTGTGTCTTTTCTCAGGAATACTTTACTGAAAAGACCGACAGGGGAATTGTTGCTCTTACTGTAAACGAAAGAAGTGCCTATATAGGTTGGCGTCTCTTCAGGAGTGATCCGCCTGATATAGGGTTTAATATTTACAGAAAAGAAGCAGGTTTGACGGATTATTTGAAAATTAATGATAAGCCTGTTATTGCTACAACTGATTACATTGATAATACGGTAAAAGCGGGGAGGGCTTACCGTTATATTGTAAAATCTGTTACCGGAGGTAAGGAGAAGGATGAGCCGGGTGTTGCAACGCTTTTCATGCTAACTGTTAATCAGCCTTATTATTCAATAAAACTGCGGGACAATATTCGTCCGAAGAGGATTGGTTTTGGAGATCTTAATGGTGACGGCGCGTACGATTTTGTTGTTCAGCTGCCCGATTTCAATGTTGATCCATACTATATGCCGGGTTACTGGGTGAGAAGTCCGGAGCCTTACAGACTCCAGGCCTATTCATCGGAAGGGAAGTTTATGTGGGAATATGATATGGGCTGGGCTATTGAGACTGGCACCTGGTATGCTCCATATCTGGTTTTTGACATAGACCAGGATGGTTTAGCCGAGGTTTATGCTAAAGCGGGTGAGGGGGATCCGCGTGAAAGAGACGGCCATGTACTTGAGGAACCTGAATATCTGGTAAAAATTGATCCTGGAAATGGGAAAGTAATCAGCCGGCAATCATGGTTATCGAAAGAAGGATTTAACGGGGATTATAATTACTGGAGCAGGAATTTTCTTTCGGTGGCATATCTTGATGGCAGAAATCCTTACCTGATAATGCAGAGAGGTACTTATACCATTATTAAGACTGAGGCTCTTGACCGTAACCTCAGACGCTACTGGTACTGGGAAAGTACGGGTGAGTATGAGAAGTACAAAGGACAGGGACAGCACGGGATAATGCAGGCCGATATTGACGGTGATGGTAGAGATGAGCTGATACCGGGGACCTTTGCTCTGGATGATAACGGAAAACCTATGTGGTTTACCGGACTTAAGCATAATGATGCAGGTTATGTGGCGGATATAGACCCATATCATCCGGGACTGGAAATATTCTACGGCATAGAATCAAGGTCACCAAGGAACGGTGTTTGCCTTGTAGAAGCTGCCACAGGAAAAATTTTATGGGGTTTTGACGGGCCAACCACACATGTGCACAGCCAGGGTATGGTAGGGGATATAGATCCTGATTATCCGGGCATGGAATGTTATGCAGGAGAATCAAAAGGCGGTGACCAGTATTTTCTGTACAGTGCTTCAGGTAAGAGATTGTCGGATAAAAATATGGGCTCCCTCAGTCCGCGAGCTGTTTGGTGGGATGCCGACGATCTAAAAGAGATAGAGATAAACAATAACATTATCAAGTTCAAAGGCGATACACTGCTTAAGATAGAAGGGAAAGTCGCATTTACAGGTGATATCATTGGTGACTGGCGTGAGGAAATTGTTACATGCCTTCCCGGTGAACTGAGGATTTATTCAACAAATATTCCTGCCCGCAACAGAAAAGTGTTCCTCATGCATAACCGGCAGTACAGGCTTCAGGCTGCAAACGCTTCAATGGGATATTTTTATCCTCCCCAGTCAGGTATTGAAAAATAAATTATTGTTTTTATTCATTCGTGTGGTGAATTACCCGTTGAGGGAAAGGTATTTCTATTCCTTCCCTGTCGAAGGCTATTTTCAGCCACTTTCTCAGCTCACCGGCAACTTCCCATTGCCTCAGAGGTTTGGTGTCACCGAGTATTTTAATGATTATTGCCGAATCGCCGAATTCATTAACTCTCAGGAATCTGGGCGGGCTGATAACAAGGTCTTTAAAGTAAGGATCTTTTGCAAGCTCTTCACCAGTTCGGTTAACTACCTGTATAACTTTTTCAAGGTTGGATTTATAAGATATTCCGATGTCAATATTCACCCTTGCAAAGTCTTTCGACTGGTTTGAAACAATTTTAATTTCACCGTGAGGGATATGATGTACTGTTCCATTGATGTCCCTGATTGTTGTTTTTCTGAGGCTAATATCTTCCACCGTCCCGCTTTTATCGTTGATTGTAATAACATCTCCGATCCGGTACTGGTTTTCGAGGATAATGAAAAGCCCCGATATTATGTCCCTTATCAGGTATTGTCCGCCGAAACCAATTGCCAGTCCTGCAATTCCTGCACCAGCCAGCATCGGACCTATATCGAGCCCTGCTTCCTTAAGGATCATCAGCACAGCTATTATCAGGATAAGAATACTTGTAGCGCCGCTGAATATACGTATCAGAGTGTCTTCCCTCTGCCTTTCAGCTTCTTCGGTCATGGTTTCGTCGCGTATAACGGCAATCCTTACGGCTCTGTCAATAATTCTTGCCAGCACCCTTTTAAGGATGTATGCACCAGCAGCAATAACCACAATTTTTATCCCGTGGTTAAGCAGCCACGGAACAATTTTGTCGACCCATTCTTTTAAAGGTTCTTCCATATTTGCATTTATAATTTAACAGTTCATTTAAGTATTTTAATTATAGCTTCATCCGAAATAACGACAGGAGGAGGTAAAGATATTAAAAATAGGAGGAAAAGTTCATATTAAAAATCCCGCTCCGCCTTATGGCGGACGGGTATTTTTTGTTGTCGGGGTGGTCAGACTCGAACTGACGACCACCTGCTCCCAAAGCAGGTACGCTAACCAACTGCGCTACACCCCGCTTCGACATCCGGGCTCCGGAATATGAAGTAAAATTCCTGAATAAATTCAATAAAACCCGGTTTTCAAAAAACCATGCAAATTTAGTATTCATTTTTAAAAATTCATCCTGTTGAAATAATTATTTGGTATTTCTTTGATTTTTAGATTTAAAAATCAGATATTTGATTTTAAATTAATTCATGGCATTTTTAAATAACAGCTGTTAAATCTGAAGAAATGAATACAAAATCAATCAAAAACAAAAGAATTATTGCATTGCCGGTTTTTCTTCTGGCAGCAATATTATGTTCTTACGGTCAGGCAAGGAAATCAGCAGATAAAGAAGTGGTTCTGGCATATAACCTTCCCGCAGGTAAAACTTTTTCCTACAGTGCAGATACTGAAGCCAGACAGCAGATGGAAGTAGAAGGTCAGATTATGAATATTCTGGCACGAAACAGGATTGCCTTTAAAATGTCTTTGCGGGAGAAACAGGGTGAAAATCTCGTTCTCGGTATTACAGTTGATACACTTAGTGCCTCGGTAGGTGCAATGGGTAATGTCACAGGTGGTGCTTTCCCGGAAATGACGGGCAAATCTTTTAACGTGGTCATAACTCCGGCAGGAAAAATTATTGATAATTCTGAAGGCGAAAAGATTACATACTCGATTGATGGCCAGAATACCGGAAACCTCGGGCAAACTTTCCGTAATATCCTTCCGACCCTTCCTGCAAAAGCCATTAAACCGGGTGAAACATGGACATCCAGGGACACAGTAAATACACAATCGGCCGGAGCAAATGTTTTCCAGGTACTGGAAACAATAAATACATATGAAAAAGATGAGAACATTAACGGTATATTGTGCGCCAAAATAGTGTCATCAGTAAAGGGAACCAACAGGACTACGACACAGAACATGGGCATGGATATACTGATGCATGGCCCGATGACAGGCCAGTCGGTGGTATATTTTGCCCTTGACGGGGGATATATTGTTAAAGTGGATGAGGTTTCAAAGATGAATGGAAATATTGAAATTTCATCACCTCAAAGCATGTCTTTCCCCATCGTTATGGAAGTAAATACGACGATTCAACTTAGATAATTCAGGGGTTTGTTACTTTGATTACTATGCCGCTTACCGGAGAATAACCTTCGGTACTTATTGCCCGGGGAGAGGTAATTTCTTTTTTATTAATATAGATCTGAATATAATAAAGCCCTTCTTTTTTGAAAGAAACCGGAATGGTATAAATATTCCCTTTCCTGTAGCCGGCAAGCTCCCACGCAGGTATCCTGAGTGCGACTTCCCTTGAAAAATCTTCATAGGTTCCCTTTCTGGGTTTCTGTCCGAGGCGGAGAGGCACCGGAAAAGGTTCACGATAGCATATCAGAAAGTAAAGATAAGATTCCCCTTTTGTGTCAATCACCAGCGATCCTTTTTCATTTACTGAAAGAGCAGCTGGTACCTTAATGAATTCAAGGTACCTGTTTATAAATTCTTCATAATACCTGAAATGGTTTTTTGTAATGTAAAAGCCTATTCCCACGTAATTATGCATTTTATCCAGAATGTTTCGCTTATGTCCGTCATGGGGAGCTTTTTCAGCCATGAAGCTCTCATGCCCGTTTCTCATCAGTTTTGCTGTCAGTTCAGGCGTAACATTAAATCCCCTGGAATCCCATTCTCCATAGGCATTTTCGGTTATGTGATCATATCCCCCCGCAAAAGCATACCGGTGATATGGTTTTTCCCCCCTGAGGTTCCAGTGTGAAACATATTCATTTTCGGCAGCTTCACGACATATTTTATTAGCAACCCTTGATGCCAGAATATCAAGGCTGACAGGTGGTAATCTGAATTTTTTGCGGCTGTTATTTATGATTTCAAGTTGCCGGAGTTTCAGCATAAGATCCTCATCACTGTCGCGGTATTCGGCAAGCCGTTTTTCCTGATCATTCAATTGTCTGTAATAATCAAAATCACTCTCTTGCTGGGCAGAAGCCAGGCCGCAGGCAATCAGCAGAAAAATTTGTATCATCACAGATGCGCGCATCACTGATTAAACAAATCCGGTTCTTTTTTGTTTTAAAATTATTAAATCAAAAAGAATGAGAAAATGAAAGCACTATTATTAACAGCAATGATTTTTTTATCAGTATCGCTTATGGCACAGAAACAAAGTTTTTATGACTTCAAGGTTAAAACCCTTGAGGGTGAAACATTTGATTTCTCTACTCTCAAAGGGAAAAAAATAATGGTTGTCAATACCGCTTCAAAGTGTGGTTACACGCCTCAGTTTAAAGACCTTGAAGAGCTTTACAGGCAGTATGGGGGTGATAATTTTGTAATAATTGGTTTTCCTGCAAATAATTTTGCGAACCAGGAACCCGGAACTCCCCAGGAGATCAGGGAATTTTGCACAAGGAATTATGGGGTGACTTTCCCCATGATGGAGAAGATTTCAGTTAAGGGAGACGACATTCATCCTGTATATCAATGGTTAACACAGAAATCGAAAAACGGGGTGATGGATTCGGAAGTCAAATGGAATTTTCAGAAGTACCTTATTGATGAAAACGGAAATCTGGTTGATGTACTTCTATCGAAGGAAAAACCCAATTCGGAAAAGGTTATTAACTGGCTGAATAAAAAATAGTAAACGGGAATTTTTATTGTTCCTCAGTTTCTGTTTTACGGATATAATTGTAAACCTCTATCTGGGAGCGGACTGTTTTATTTTCTGATTTTACAAATTTATTGCTTTGTGATGCGTCAAGGATCCTTGCTTTTACATTATCATTCCATTGAATATCGAATATTTTTTTAAGATGTTTCCTTATTTGCTCATCAAAAACAGGACAGGTGACTTCAATCCTGTGTTCAATATTCCTTGTCATCAGGTCGGCAGATGATATATAAATTTCCTCGTCGCCTCCGTTGCAGAAGATCATAAATCTTGTATGTTCAAGAAACCTGTCTACGATGCTTATTGCCTGAATATTTTCGCTTAAATCCTTTACACCAGGTACAAGCGAAAACATCCCTCTTACTATCAACCTTATTTTAACTCCTGCCTGACTTGCCTCATAAAGCTTATGTACAACCTCCATGTCGGTTATATTATTGAGCTTAAGGTATATATAAGCCTTTTTACCGGCTCTGGCATTTTTTATTTCGTTGTCTATTAACAGTGAAATTTTGTTGCGAAGGTGGAAGGGAGAAAGGACAAGGTGGTAATAGTTTTCTTTCCTGTAATTGGCGTGAAAGAAGTTAAAAACCTTCAAAACCTCGTTTGTGATTTTTTTCTCGCAGGTCAGAAGCAGGTGGTCGGTATAAATTTTTGCGGTATCCTCATTGAAATTTCCGGTTCCTATGGCGGCATATCTCTGTACGGTGTTGTTTTTTACCCTAGTAATCAGACAGAGTTTTGCATGTACTTTCAGACCGGGTACACCATAGATAACCTTAACTCCTTCGTTCATCAGTTTGTTTCCCCAGAAGATATTTGCTTCTTCATCGAAGCGGGCTTGCAGTTCAACTACTGTTGATACGCTTTTTCCGTTCCGGACTGCATTCAGAAGGGCATTTATTACACTTGAATTACGGGCCAGCCGGTAAAGGGTTATCTGGATCGAAGTTACAAAGGGATCTATGGATGCTTCTCTGAGGAGATCAATAAAATAGTCAAAAGGATGATAGGGGAAAAAGAGCATAATATCTTTTTTAAGTATCGCTGAAAGGATACTTTTTCCGGAAGGTATGTCTTTATGCTGAAGGGGAACGAGAGGTTCGTAATAGAGTTTTTTACGTCCGAGATTCGGGAAATTCATAAAGTCCTTGAAATTATGATACCTGTTTCCCGGTATTATAACATCATCGGGGCCGAAATTAAGTTTTTTTGTAAGCAGTTTAAGAAGGTCGGAGGGCATCTCCCTGTCGTAGATAAAACGCACCGGGGTGCCTTTTTTCCTTTGTTGCAGACTTCGGGAAAGATTGTCAATATAACTGGCCAGGTAATCATCCGCAATGTCAAGTTCAGCGTCTTTTGTAAGCTTAATTGTATATGCGGTTATATCGTCAAAATCGAAAATAAAGAATACCTCTTTCATCCCGAATCTTATCACATCATCAAGAAAAATGAGGTATTTTTCACCATCCCTTTCGGGAAGCACTATGAATCGTGGCAGCACATCCGAAGGGATTTCGAGGAGTGCATATCTTTTCTTGTTTGTTTTTTTCTTTCTCAGAATGATGGCGAAATAAATTGCATCATCGGTGAGATTTGGCAGGTTTGATTCAGGCTCAATCACAAATGGCATCAGCCTTGTCCTGACTTCATTCCTGAAATATTCTTTTACAAATTCCGCCTGTACCTTATCGAGCTGTTGTTCATTTATAATATGAATCTTATTTTTTGACAGGTCTTTGAGTATTTCGGAATATATCTTTTCGAAAGTCCGGTTCTGTGATAATACAATTTCATGAATTTTTTTCAGGGTTTTCCTGGGGTCATACCCGAGTATGTCACTGGCATTATCTTTATAATATGTTAGTCTTTTCAGAGTCGCAACCCTTACACGGAAAAATTCATCAAGGTTATTTGAATAGATGCCAAGAAATTTCAAACGTTCAAGCAGAGGAACATCCTTGTTTTCAGCTTCCTGCAGAACTCTTTCATTAAATGAAAGCCAGCTGATCTCTTTTGGTATGTATTTTTTGCCCATTTGCGATTATGGTAAAAGAATTAATTCCACAGTACCCGAGCCGGGTTTAATTTCGCTCCACTCTTTTATATTGAATGAGATGCAGACAATTCCGCTTTTTGGAATTTCTCCCACTGCATTCCCGGTGAGATAGTTGGCAATATTTGTAAAGGAAGGGTCGTGACCGAAAAAGACTACCGAGTCATTCTTTAAAGCTGTTGTTTCAAGAATCGTAAGCAGAGTTTTTTCGTTAAACCTGTAATATACCTCGCTTCTCAGAACGATTGTTTCAGGCTTAATGTCATATTCCATGGCAAAAATCAGTGCAGTTTCAAGAGCTCTGAAGGCCGGGCTCGTAATCAGAAGGCCGGGATTACTGATTTTTTCCCGGAGTTTCACCGCCATAAGGTGAGTCAGTTTTTTCCCTTTGAGAGTAAGCGATCTTTCAAAATCGGAAAGGCCCGGATCCTGGCTCTCGGCCTTTCCATGACGCATAAAGATTATTCTTTTCATGCCTGAGAAGTTTTATACGGTTTTTATTGTAATCAATTTTTTAAATTCCGAAGCATGTTCCCATCTCTTTCGCTCTTACGAGAAGGGTGTTGTTACGGTCCACCAGTCTGGTTTTTCCGGCCACTTCATTTAAAGGTACCGAAGTGATTTCGCCGTTTTTCTGTGCCACCATCTTCCCGAAATCTCTGTCGGCTATCATATTAGCCGCCGTTGCTCCGAATTTCGAAGCAAGTATGCGATCCATCGGTGAAGGCGTCCCGCCCCGCTGAATATAACCAAGAACTGTTACCCTTGTTTCCAGTCCCGTAAGTTCATTGATACGCCTTGCTATATAATCGCCGGCCGACTTCTCCTTTGACGGAATTTTTATTCCTTCTGCTACAACAACTATCGAATAAGGTTTGTTTACCCGGGCTCTTTCAAGCAGATATTTTACAATTATGTCTTCATCATAAGGCAATTCAGGAATAAGTATGACATCTCCGCCTCCGGCTACGCCCGAATAGAGGGCAAGCCATCCGGCATTATGTCCCATTAGCTCAATAACCATTATTCTTTTATGTGAGTTTGCCGTTGAATGAAGGCGGTCAATGGCTTCAGTGGCTATATTTACTGCCGAGTCAAATCCGAATGTGATATCCGTACCCCATACATCGTTATCAATAGTTTTCGGGATACCTACAACGTTTAAGCCTTCCTGAGAGAGCAGATGGGCTGTTTTTAGTGTTCCGTTGCCTCCTATACATACCAGACAGTCAAGCCCGAGCTGCTCGTAATGCTCTACCATAAGAGCAGGCTTGCTAATTTCCTTCTTGTTTTTACTGCTTTTAAACGGCTTCTCTCTCGATGTTCCCAGTATGGTTCCACCCAGAGTAAGTATACCCGAAAGACTGCTTTCTGTAAGCGTAATATACTCTTTGTTAATCAGACCGAGAAAGCCGTCACTTATGCCTATTACTTCCATACCGTATTTGACAATGGCAGTCTTTCCGACTCCCCTGATTGCGGCATTAATCCCCGGGCAGTCGCCTCCTGCTGTCAGAATGCCGATACGCTGAGGTCTCTTGTTTTTGCCCATAATTGTCTCAGTTTTTATTCACTGTAAATTTCGTTTATTTTTTCAGATTTTATTAAAAATTTCAGCAGCCATCTGCGGGAAATTATTTTTTCCCGCTGATTTACGCTGATTTACGCAGATTTACTGTAATATTTTCTGCGGTTATCTGCGCCATCTGCGGGAAATTATTTTTCCCGCAGATTTACGCTGATTTTCGATGTTTTGCGCAGATTTACTGTAATATTTTCTGCGGTTATCTGCGCCATCTGCGGGAAATTATTTTTTTCCCGCAGATTTACGCTGATTTGCGCTGATTTACGCAGATTTACTGTAACATTTTCTGCGGCTATCTGCGCCATCTGCGGGAAATTATTTTTTTCCCGCAGATTTACGCAGATTTACGCGGATTTGCGCAGATTTACTGTAATATTTTCTGCGGTTATCTGAGCCATCTGCGGGAAATTTATAAACCATTTACTTTTCTGAAAATAGAATCATTGATATTATCAGTATTAAAATTGACAAGAATTCCAAGTTTTAATCCTGTTAATTTTAAATATGTGATAAGCTGTTTATGATGAACCTCTGCCAGTCTTTCAATGGATTTTATCTCAATAATTACTTTGTCTTCAACAATCAAATCGGCCCTGAAGCCCATATCTAATCTAATTTCATCATAGATCACTGGAATAGGAATCTGGGATTTTACTTTTAAACCAGCTTTACATAGTTCATGACTTAAAGCAGCCTCATAGACTGATTCAAACAACCCGGGACCTAGTTCGTTGTAAACTTTAAAAATGCATCCCCTGATTTTAAATGAGATCTGATTTTCTGTCATATCTTTTGATTTTTTATTTTTTCCCGCAGATTTACGCTGATTTGCGCTGATTTACGCAGATTTACTGTAATATTGTAATATTTTCTGCGGTCATCAGCAGCCATCTGCGGGAAATTATTTTTTCCCGCGGATTTACGCTGATTTGCGCAGATTTACGCAGATTTCAGGTAACATTTTCTGCGGTTATCTGCGCCATCTGCGGGAAATTATTTTTTTCCCGCTGATTTACGCTGATTTGCGCTGATTTACGCTGATTTACGCAGATTTACTGTAATATTTTCTGCGGTTATCTGAGCCATCTGCGGGAAATAATCCAAATATAACAGTTATTTGTATCTCATAAGTTTTCATTATTTTTACAATAATGATATCCGATCAGATAAAAATAAAAGAGATTAAACCTGCACTTTCAGGTTATATTGCAGAATCCCTCCGGTTGCTGAAAAGAAATCAGTTTCCCGATGAGGATGCCGTTCATGATATCAGAGTCCTGATGAAAAAATCGCGGGCCGTAATGAAACTTATTTCCGCACAGGTGGACCCTGATTTTTATAACAGGGAATATGGAGCATTCCGGGATGCAGGTCGGATACTTGCCTCATGGCGGGAAAACTCAGTGCTGAGAAAAACATTAAAAGCTGTAAGAAAATCAAACAGAGAGCTTTTCGGCAGACTTGCGGGAAATCCCCGGCTGGAAGAGATAATGAGAAAACCCGAAATTCCTGCCGGAAACGATGTGGAAGGGAAAAAAAAGATATCGAAACTCGAAAATATTCTAAGAAAATCATCATACCGGATACGGTTCTATAATTTAAATTCTCTCAACGTTGTACGTCTTTTACAGGAACTTGATAAAACTTATATAAACCTCGCTGAATTATATCTTTCTTGCCGTAATAAGCCTAAACCGGCAAAGCTCCATACTTTAAGAAAGAGAACCAAAGATTTTCTCTACCAGCTCAATTTTTTCCGTCCCCTTAATCCTCCGGTCATTAAAAATATAGAGAAAAAACTTGATGGTATAGCCCAGAATCTTGGCAAGTATAATGATATAACCCAGATAATCAATACCCTGGAATACCAATACGGGAACCCTGAAAATCCGCCTGAACTTGATGAACTGATAGCAGTCTTAAAAGGAATTCAGGACCAGTATCTGATAAAAGTATGGCCGGTTGCATTAAATCTTTTCAGGCCAGGGCAGAAACTTCAGAGTCTGCTGGGGTTTAAACTGTTAATAATTTAATTCTTCAGTATGTAACTAATATATTGATTATCAGTAAGATATTTGATATAAACCATAGTTCCGCGATAAAAGGAAATCCCGTAATTTATCACTTAATGAAAAAAGCTAAAATTTTTTATTTAATCTTGTAGTTTTATTCATAATAACTATGACAAACCGGAGGGAGTTTATCCGCATTTCGTTGCTTGGGGCTGGAGCAGTTGCTGCAGGTGCAGGTGCATACGGTCTGGTGAAGAAATTCACATTACAAGTCGCACCTGAGTCTGAACGGCTTGCAGTAGACCTTCTGAGAACTCCGACCTATTGTGAAATATGTTTCTGGAAATGTGCGGGCTGGGTATATAAAACTGCTGACGGAAGAATATGGAAAATAATCGGCAATCATGACGATCAGCATTGTAACGGCAGATTATGTCCGAGAGGTACCGGCGGGGTAGGGATGGTATATGACAGCGACCGTCTGAAGAAACCCCTTATCCGCACCGAGGAAAGAGGGAAACAGGTTTTCAGGGAAGTTTCGTGGGATGAGGCTCTTGATTATACTGCTGCCAGAATGAAAGAACTTGTTTCTAAATACGGACCTCAATCCCTGGCTCTTTTTACTCATGGATCGGGCAGCAGTTATTTTACCACTATTTTCAGAGGGCTGGGAAGTGACAATATTGCCGAGCCGTCTTATGCCCAATGCCGCGGCCCGCGCGATGAGGCTTTTCTCGCGACATTCGGCGAAGAAGTTTATTCTCCGGAGATAACCGATATAAGAGATACACGCTGCCTGGTCCTTATCGGTTCGCATATCGGAGAAAATATGCATAACGGACAGGTGCAGGAGATGTCGGATGCAATTGATAAAGGAGCAGTTATTATTACGGTTGATCCGAGGTTTTCAATTGCCGCAGGGAAATCAAAATACTGGCTTCCGATAAAACCGGCTACAGATATTGCTCTTCTTCTTGCCTGGATTCATGAAATAATTTATAATGAATACTACGACAGGAAATACGTTGAAAAATACTGTACGGGTTTTGACAGGCTCAGGGAGTATGTTAAAAATTTCACACCCGAATGGGCTTATGGTATCACTACCATTGAACCGGGACTCATAAAGGCTACGGCAAGAGAGATGGCAAATGCATCGCCTGCGGTTATAGTACATCCGGGCCGGCATGTTACATGGTATGGCGATGACACACAGCGATCGAGGGCAATAGCAATACTTAACGCACTGCTCGGTTCATGGGGCCGCCGCGGCGGATTTTTTAGACCATCACGTTTTGAACTGCCCTCACCGCCGGTGCCGCCTTTCCCTGAACCGAAAATGTCGTGGCAGGATGCATTCCCGGGTAAATACCCGATAGCTTCAATAGCAGCCTCAAATGCACTTATAGATGCCTCAATTCCCGAAAACAATCCCGCTTTCCGGATAAAAGGATGGTTTGTAAATGCCACAAACCTTCTTGCCGCAGTACCCAATGTGGAAAACACAACTAAAGCAATCAGTAACCTCGATTTTATTGTGGCTGTTGACACCATGCCCATGGATATCACGGGATGGGCCGATGTGATACTACCGGAATGTACTTATCTGGAACGTTATGATAACCTCCGTACAAGTCCGCACAGAAAACCTGCAATCGCACTCAGAATGCCCGCAATTGAACCAATGTATGATACAAAACCGGGTTACTGGATCGCACGCCAGCTTGCCGTAAGGCTCGGATTGGAAAAATATTTTCCGTTTGAAAAACAGGAAGACCTTCTTGACTGGCAGCTGAAACAGATTGGTTCGTCTCTTGAGGAGATGAAGAAGATTGGAGTTAAGAATTTTGAAAGGGAAGCTGATGACCTTTACCTTGCCGATGATGAAGATTTTATATTCAGTACCGATTCAGGCAAAATTGAGCTTTATTCAAAATATTATGAAGAAGCAGGTTTTGATCCGTTGCCTGTTTATACACCTCACGAGGAACCGCCTGAAGGATTTTACAGGCTTATTTACGGGAGAGCTCCGATGCATACCTTCAGTCGTACTATCAATAATCCGTACCTGACAGATCTTATGGACGAAAACAGCGTGTGGATTAATCCCAAAGTTGCGAAAGAATGGGGATTAAAGAATGACCAGTATATATGGCTAAAAAATCAGGACGGAGTAGTTTCTGATTTTCCTGTTAAGGTAAGGGTGACTGAGAGGATAAGGTGGGATTCGGTTTACATGGTTCATGGTTTCGGTCAGACCAACAGAAAACTTACGCGTGCTTACGGCCGGGGTGCAAGTGATACCCGCCTTATTACAAAGGTACATACCGACCCTCTTATGGGTGGTACCGGTATGAGAGGTAATTTTGTTACATTCCTTACTGAAAGGCCGGAGGAGGGCCTTGCATCATGAGATACGCCATGGCTGTTGATACCAGGAAATGTGTTGGTTGCAGCGACTGTGTTGTGGCCTGTCAGACCGAAAACAACGTTCCGATTGGTTACTGCCGCGACTGGGTAGTTGAGGTAACCGATGGGACATACCCTCAGCTGGAAATGGAAATACGTTCCGAAAGATGTAACCACTGTTCCAATGCTCCCTGTGTAAGATGCTGCCCTACGGGTGCCAGCCATATTGTTAAAGGCGGTATTGTTCTGGTTAAACCTTTGGAGTGCATTGGATGCGGTGCATGCATCGCCTCATGCCCTTATGACGCACGCTACCCTCATCCCGACGGATATGTTGATAAATGCACCTTCTGCATCCACAGGATTGTAAAGGGAATGCAACCTGCCTGTGTTGAAGTTTGCCCGACCAGGTGCCTCTATTTCGGAAACCTCGACGACCCGAACAGCGAAGTATCGGTCATACTTAAAAAAAGGAAATGGAAAAGGCTTATACCTGAAGCTGGTACAGAACCGCAGTTGTATTTTCTTATTTAACCTGTTAACCTGTCAGATTATGAATGAAGAAGTTATAGTGAGCGGAAGAATGAATCCACTTGTGGACCCTCACCTGAATATTTGGGGCTGGCCGATACCTCTTTATCTCTTTCTTGGCGGTATGGCCGCAGGAATACTTTTCTTTGCTGCATTGTATTACCTGAGAGGCAAAGAAGATGAATACAGGGTCACCGTCAGAATAGCTCCCCTGCTTACTCCTATGCTTCTTGTAGTAGGACTTATAGCTCTTTTTATTGACCTGCGCCATAAGCTCTACTTCTGGCAGCTGTATACCAATATCAAACTGCAGTCCCCTATGTCGTGGGGCGCCTGGACATTGATGGTCATAACTCCTGCTTCATTCATCTGGTCAGCACTGCATATCAGGGATATCATTCCCTCATGGAACTGGAAATATAAATGGCTGATATGGCTTGAGGGTTTCTTTAACCGTAATAAAAAAATTCTTGCCTGGGTAATTCTGATATTCGCGCTCATACTGGGTGTTTACACCGGTATTTTGCTTTCAGCATTCAATGCCAGGCCTTTATGGAACACATCAATACTGGGTCCTCTCTTCCTTGCCTCAGGCCTCTCCGCAGGAGCTGCAACAATTATTCTGCTGTCAAAAAACCCTGAAGAGAAAGAATACTTCCTGAAAATTGACCTTGTCATTATAGCTGTGGAATTGTTTCTTATTGTTCATATGTTCATGGGTTTTCTTGCAAGCACACAGGTGCAGATTGAGGCCGCCAGAATGTTTCTCGGAGGAGAATATACTGCCCAGTTCTGGATTTTCGCAGTAATTCTCGGAATGATTATCCCTGCTCTTCTTGAGATAATGGAATTGCGGCGATTTCATATTCCCTCCGTAATTTCGTCATTGCTTGTGTTATTCGGAAGCCTGATGCTACGTTTTATTATCGTTTATGCCGGTCAGATGAGCCGCTGGCTGTATTGAAAAATCAGATAAATAACTCATAATATGGAAGAAAAAGAAGTTAAAAAAACCGTAAGCACAAAATACCTTAATCCTTACCTGGGAGGTGTTTTACTCGGACTTGTATTGCTTGCAGCCAATTTTGTGGCTGGAAGAGGACTTGGAGCAAGCGGGGCCGTTAAGAGTGTGGTTGTTTCAGCAACAACTGCCCTGGCTCCATCGTCTGAGGAAAAATCAGGCTTTATTAAGGAATTCAGAGAGTCGCATCAGGGCAATCCTCTGAAAACATGGCTGGTTTTTCAGATGGCAGGGGTTATAGTCGGGGGATTTCTCTCAGGAGCCATTGCAGGAAGACTGAAACTCAAAATTGAACATTCGCCTAAAATTACTTCACGGAAGAGACTGATATTTGCACTGCTCGGCGGAATATTGTTCGGCTTTGGTTCTCAGCTCGGCAGAGGTTGCACAAGCGGAGCAGCACTCAGCGGAATGGCTGTGCTTTCTCTCGGTGGCTTTGTAACCATGATGGCCATTTTCGGAACCGGCTACGCACTGGCTTACTTCTTCCGTAAAAACTGGATTTAAATATGAAACCTGTACTTTGTAAATAAAATAATATCAATAATATGGGACCATTGGCAGTAAATGAAATAATTTCAGAGAACACAAATCTTTTTCTGGCGTTTATTATAGGGATAGCATTCGGCTTTGTACTTGAAAGCTGTGGTTTCTCTTCAAGCAGAAAACTGGCCGGAGTATTTTACGGATACGACATGGTTGTGCTGAAAGTGTTTTTTACCGGAGCAATAACTGCAATGCTGGGACTTCTTCTGTTCAGCCTTTTCGGATGGATTGATCTGAGCATGGTATATGTAAACCCGTTATATCTTCCTTCCGCAATTACCGGAGGCATTATAATGGGAGCCGGATTCATTCTGGGAGGATATTGCCCGGGTACAAGCTTCTGCGGTGCTTCAATAGGTAAAATTGATGCAATGATTTTCATAATAGGTCTGTTTCTCGGAGTGATTATCTTTGCTCTCGGATACGATTTATGGGACGGTCACTATATGGCAGGCTTTAAAGGTGAACCAAAGATAAGTACAGCACTTCACCTTTCCGACGGAGTCTTTGCCCTGCTCGTTGTAATAATTGCTCTTGCAATGTTCTGGGTTGCTGAACTGGCTGAAAAGAAATTCGCGCGGGAAGAATATTAATCAAAAAAATAAAATACAATGAAACCAAGATTAATTCTTGCACTTGTAATTGTTCCGCTGGCACTGGTTATAGCTGCTGTGCCTGAAAGCAAAGTAAGACCTTTTAAGCTTACAGCTAATGAACTTCTTACTGAAGTTGCCGGACGATCGCAATTTATTTCGCCCGAAACAGTTGCAGATATGATTTTAAAGAAGGATCCTTCATTAAGACTTATTGATGTAAGAAGCCCCGAGGAATTTGAAAAATACAGCCTTCCCGGAGCAATAAATATTCCGTTGCCCGATTTGCTTTCGGAAGATTATGCAGATATTCTGAATCAGGATGTCAGGATGAATGTTTTCTATTCAAATGGTTCCCTGCTTGCCGATGAAGCATGGATGATAACAAGGCAACTTGGCTATACAAACAATTTTGTTCTTGAAGGAGGCCTCAACTACTGGTTCGAGGTCATACTTAACCCTCAGAAACCATCCTCGGCAAGTCCTGATGAAGAATTCCTGAAGTATGACTTAAGAAAAGGTGCCGGCATGGCACTTGGAGGAGGAACGCAAATCGAAACAACAACCCCCAGAACTTCACTGCCTGCAGTTAAACCTGCAGTTCAACCTGTGGCTAAGAAGAAAAAAGCAGCAGGTGGTTGTTAAAATTAATTTATTTTTTATTTTTATTGGGATTAATAACTAAAACAAATTTTTATGAAAAGATTAATTGTGACCTTTGCCATTTTAAGTATCTTTGTTTTTTCAGTACTGGCGCAGAATCAGAAAGTTAAATTCGAACCTGCAGGTAAATGGAAGTTCGAAGCCCCTTATGCTCCTGAAGGATATACTTCGGGTATTATGGAATTCGGGAAAGCTGAGGGTAAATACCAGGGAACCGTTTCATTTACAGGTAGTGAATACAAAATACCTCTTGACAGAGTTGTTGTAAGAAATGACTCAATTCTGGTAAACCTTTATGTTGAAGGGGCAGATGTGCCCATAAAACTGAAAATGGTTGACCCGGAAAAGATAACGGGTGTAGCCATGTCTCCTGATGGAGACATTCCATTAACGGCAACAAGAGCCAAACAATGATCTGCTGCAGGGATTTTATCCCGGGAGGAAAAACAGGCGCATTCTTAATACTCCTTTTTATATCCTCTCTTAATTCGGGGGCACAGGTAATTCTGCCACGGCCGTTGAGCCAGAGAATTACCTGTTATAGTATTGATGCAGTACTTGATCCCTCAGAAAAGGTTGTAAAAGGAAAAATGGAAGCTTTCTGGGTCAACAGTTCCCCTGATGTTGTCCCTGACGTATGGCTTCATATGTACCTGAATGCTTTCAGCAGCAATCAGACAACCTTTTACAGAGAGACGGGAGGCTCTCCCGGAAGCAAAATTGAAGATCCCGGATGGATTAAGTTAAATTCGGTTTATGACGGGAAAGGAAGAGACCTGAGGGATGCAGCGAAATATATAAGCCCTGACGACGGCAATCCATTCGACAGAACGGTTCTCCGGATTATCCTTCCGGAACCTGCAAAGCCCGGAGATACCGTATTTTTAAAAGCAGAGTTTGAGTCAAAGTTGCCTTCGGTTATACGCCGTACCGGGTATGCAGACGATTTTTTCTTTGTTGCCCAATGGTTCCCGAAATTTGGCGTTTACGAACCCGCAGGGATGCGGTATGCAGTAAAGGGCGGATGGAACTGCCACCAGTTTCACAGCACTTCGGAATTTTATTCAAATCATAGTGTTTACGATGTTAACATTACCGTTCCTGCAAATTACGTCGTAGGCACAGGTGGAATGACACTGGGCGAAAAAGATAACGGTGATGGTACTAAAACTTTAGTTACGAGAGCTGAAGATATTGTGGATTATGCATGGACAGCCTGGCCGGGTTACGCTGTTTATAAAGACCGCTGGAATCATGTTGACATTACTTTTCTAACGCCACCCGAAAGAAAAGATATGGTTCAGAGGCATCTGACTGCCCTGAAATATGCACTTGAGTATCTTACTGAAAATGTAGGGCCCTTTCCCTGGCCACACCTCACATTCGTTGACCCTCCATCAAAAGGTTCAGGCGCAGGAGGTATGGAGTACACAACACTGTTCACTACAATTTCAGCGTATGGATTACCCGAATATTTCCTTATGCCTGAAATGGTTACCGTACACGAGTTCGGACATGCGTATTTTATGGGAATTCTTGCAAACAACGAGTTTGAAGAGCCATGGCTCGACGAGGGAGTAAACTCGTACTGGGAAAACCGTATAATGGACCACTATTACGGCGGTGCCGGAATGATTAATCATCCACTGATCAAAATATCGGACCGTTCCGTGGCCCGGACTTCTTATGTGCTGTCTCCGACCCGGCAGGCGGCAGATAATTCCCTTATGTCATGGGAATATCCCCATGGCACATACAGCATGCTTTCATACCATAAGGCTGCCGTATGGCTTCATACTCTGACAGGCATAATAGGAGAGGAGACCATGAATGAAGTCTTCAGGGAATACTACAGAGAGTGGGCTTTTAAACATCCTTCGGGAAAAGATTTTGTTGATGTGTTTAATAAAGTTGTACCAGCAATTTATGGCAATAAATTCGGAGAAAACCTGAACTGGTTTTTTAAGCAGACACTCTACGGTACAGGCATTTGCGACTACAAAGTGGCAGGTATCACAAACAGAAAAATAAGAGACTTTGAGGGTGTTTCGTTCGAAAATGATTCAACTCTCTTTACAAAAGCTAATTACAGGGACGATTCACTTTATGTTTCAACCGTTGAACTTCAGCGCGACGGAGAAATTATACTGCCTGTTGAAATACTTGTCCGCTTTGATGACGGAACTGAAAAACTTGAACAGTGGGACGGAAAAGAGAGGGTGAAGGACTTTACATATACTGGCACTTCCAGAATTCAATGGGTTAAAATTGACCCTGAATATAAGAATGTAATGGATGTGGATTACATTAACAATTCGATGACCGTTAAACCAGACCATAAGCCTGTACGGAAAATATTTACCAGGGTTGCAACACTGCTTATGTTATTTATTGATTTCATTTCCATTTAACTGAATGAATATGAAAATACTTGTCAATATATTATCCGGTTTTGTCCGTTCAGTGAGAGTATGGAAATGGATCATTTTAATATGGTTTGCCTTCCTGTTACTGGTTAGTCTGTTTACTCTTCCGGTTAAATCAGGAATTAACATGACACTGGGTTCAAGCATGATCACCGAAAAAATTGCCGCAGGATATTTTTTTGATGTAATTGCCAACGATGGTTTCAGTCTGAAAACAATCTTACCGCAATTTTTCTCGGGTCTGTTTCTCGTTGTAACGGTTGGTTTGCTTCTTAATATATTCTTTACCGGAGGATTGTTTAATGTTCTGAGGGAGGATGGCAGGAGGAGAAAAGCTTCTGATTTCTTCGGTGCCGCAGGTTCAAATTTCTGGTCATTTCTGGTTATTTCAATTATCACATTTTCAATTCTTTTTATCCTGGCACTGATAATAATCGGGATACCTGCAGCTATTGCGGTAAGCAAAGATTCGGATTTAATTCTCAGAAAGACAATTACAATATCTTCCATTATCTTATTGATATTGATTCCGCTGGTTATTACTTCGGCCGATTATGCACGGGCATGGCAGGTTACGTCGTCAGAAAAAAATGCCTTCAAGGCATTCGGGAGAGGAGTTAAAATGATGTTCAGAAGTTTTCTTACGTCATATATTTCCGTGGCTCTGATTCTGGGCATACAGGTATTGTTCATGCTTCTTGCTGTAAGGAGCCTTCTTTATGCAGAGCCTTCAAAGGGCAGTACCATTATGCTTATGTGGTTGTACGGACAACTGCTGGCAATACTCAAAATTTTTCTAAGAAGCTGGAGATATGGTGTGGTAACAGGCCTTTATGAATCGCATTTCTGAAATTCTTCTCCAATTATAAAGTTTTCCCGAAATTAGAATTTGATTTTCCGCCAAAAAGAGAAAATTTTTGATGCGGAAAAGAAATTCATTCTTAATTTTATAATTTCAGGGTAAGAAAATCTGAAAGGTTATTCAGGTAAATTTCACTTTGAAAAGAGAAAAATGTTCATTACCAAATATTTTCAAAGATGAATAGATATGTCTGCAATAGAATCTTTATTAACCGGCAAATTCTCTTTCTGGCATTCAGTTTTACCTTTTTGTTGAATTTGCCAGCACAGTATCCTGTTAATTATCAGTACACTTTACTGCCTGAAAATGTGATTGATGAGATATTGAATGTTTCATCGGGAGAGCTTGCATGGAGGCATATAGTGGAGCTTGCACCTTACACAAGGCCAAGATATGATTCGGAATTCAGGGGGAATCTTAAGGAGACTGATTATGTTTTGAGTAAATTGAAAGAATATGGTCTTGATTATTCGCTTGAAATTGTAGGAAAAACAAAAACATGGAGGGGATTGAAGGGCACTCTTCAGGAAGTCAGTCCGAGAAATGAGAAGCTGGCCGATTTTGAAGAAGTCCCTGAGATGCTTGTTGAAGGCAGTATGCCTGCCGATCTTGAAACTCAACTCGTATGGGCCGGAGAAGGCTCGCCTGAGTTCTTTGTAAATAACTCTGATGCCATTAAGGGTAAGATAATTGTTACTTCATCCTATCCGGCACTGGTTCATTCAAGGGCTGTTAACGCAGGAGCCGCAGGTACGATATCGTTTTATTCGCCTCGTCCGATGATTGACCCTATCCAGATTCCCAATTTATCGGTTTACGGTGGCGGCTTTGCCTTTATGTTGCCTCCCCGCGAAGGCATTATTCTAAGAGACAGACTTATGAGCGGGGAAAAGATTACGGTGAGGGTTAAAGTCGAAAGCCAAACGGAACAGGTTGACCTTCAGATACCTCAGTGTATAATTGCGGGTAAGGACACTGCGGCAGGTGAGATAATTCTCACGGCACACCTTTTCGAAGGCTACGTTAAAATGGGTGCAAACGACAATATGTCAGGTTCTGCAGTAATACTGGAAGTTGCCCATGCCCTGAATGAACTTATAAAAAGCGGCAGACTGGCCCAACCTGTCAGGACAATCAGATTTCTATGGGTTCCCGAATTCAGTGGTACTATCCCCTGGGTTAACCTGCACCTGCAGAAGGTAAAAAAGGCTCTGTGCAACATTAATCTGGATATGGTGGGACTGAACCTTCGGGCAAACAGAAGTTTTTTCTGTCTTCACCGTTCGGGATTTTCTACCGCCCATTACGTTAATGATGTTGTTGAAAGCTATTTCAGGTATGTGGGTGAGACTAATGTTGAAAGCATAACAGACGAACTCGGCAGAAGAGGATTTGCAAGAAGAATAGTAGCTCCGACAGGCACCGACGACCCGTTCTATTACAGAATCCTGTCATTGCATGGTTCATCAGACAATGCTGTTTTCAACGATTGGAGCATAAACGTACCCGGTGTTAAGCTTATCACATGGCCCGACAATTATTATCATTCCTCGGAAGATAATCCGGATAAATGTGACCCGACGCAGCTCAGAAGGGCTGTTTTTATCACGGCTGCTTCCGTATATACCATAGCTGCAGCAGATGAAAAGATGGCTAAAAGAATACTCGCCGAAATGCTTCCAGGTGCATCGGTAAGGCTCGGCATTCAAATGGCAAAAGCAGCCGATATGGTTTACAGAGCAGGTGTCTCTGATTTTCAGCAAAGGTACAGGCGTGCCGTTTATAACATGGAAGGTGTTGCCATGGCCGAAAAGGCTGCTATGGATAAAATCACTCAATTGTCATCTGATCCCGGTGTTCTGAAGATGATATCTGACTCAAAGCAAAGTATTGACAACATCCTGCAGACACATCTTGAAGCTTTACGCAATATAATGGTATCAAAGGCACAGGATTACGGCATCCGGGAAGTGATACTTACTCCGGATGAAACTGAGAAAAAGGCAATGAAGATCATTCCCGTACCAACCGAAAAGGCTCTTACAATGGGATATAATGGCGAAAGAAAATACCTGTCGGCCCTGCCGGCCGATTTTATCGCAAAACATTCCTATTACGGAATAGTAAATACCAGCGAAGCTGCAGGTCTGGCTGACGGTAAAAGAAACCTCCTGCAAATCAAAAAAATGATAGATGCACAGTTCGAAAGAGAATCGCCTCTGGAGGCTATCCTCAATTATTTCACCGTGCTTAAGGAAGCAGGCCTGATGAAATATTAATAACAGTAAACCTATATAAATTATACGCCTATGAAAAAAGAAGAAATAATTTCCTTAAAGGCTGAAGTCGAGAATCATTTGAAAAATGAACTTCTGCCTTTCTGGACTTCAAGGATGATTGACCGTGTTAACGGTGGCTATATAACCCATTTTGACAGGCATGGCAGAGATACGGGCGAAGATGAAAAATCTTTAATATCTCAGACAAGATCTCTGTACACACTTTCATCGGTGATGAGGTCCGGTTTTGTTGAGGGTGATTATAAAGAGATGGCAGCCCATGGAGTCGGATTTTTACTTGATAAAATGTGGGACAGGGAATACGGCGGGTTCTACTGGATGGCTGACCGTAAGGGTAATATAAAGATTGACAAAAAGATAATCTATGGTCACAGTTTTGCCATTTACAGCCTTAGTGAATATACACTTGCAACGGGCGACAGCAGGGGACGTGAGTATGCCTGCAGGGTATTCGACCTTATACAGAAATATTGCACCGATACATTCTATGGCGGGTACCGGGAGATGTTCCACCGCAACTGGACACTTTGCGGCCCGGGGAGTCAGGGTGGCGACAGAAAAACACTCGATGTGCACATGCATCTGATGGAGGCCTTCACCACACTTTATGAGTGCACCGGAGAGGAAGTCCACCGCAGGAAACTTGTGGAAAATATCAATCTGCTTCTGAAGAGGATCATGCATCCTGTTTATAGAACAGGAATCCCGCAGTTCTTTGAAGACTGGACGGTGGCACCACAGATAAAATTTGATATCATCTGGGGCTGGGACCGTTTCACGGGCGAGGGGGTAAAACCAAATGTTACCGACAACACATGTTATGGTCATAACGCAGAGTTTGCATGGTTGCTTATTCACGCACTGGAGATTCTGAAAGAACCTGTTGACAGGTACAGGGATGATCTGAGAAAGATATTTGACCATACGGTTGACAACGGAATAGACTGGGAGTATGGAGGAGTTTTTGTTGAAGGTCCTCATTCCGGCGGCGTGTCGGACCGTGAGAAGGAGTTCTGGCAGCAGGCAGAGGTGCTTATAGGCCTTCTTGATGCATGTTTGATATTTAACGACATAAAATTCTGGGATGCATATAAGAACGTACACCGGTTCGTGTTCGACAAAATGATTAACAGGGAGGTGGGAGAGTGGTTTCCGCTTATGACCCGCGAAGGCGAACCAATCTGGACTCATATGGGACATTCATGGAAAATAAATTACCATACTGTCCGGTCAATGGTACAATGCCTTAAAAAACTGAATCAGCTTCTTGAAATAGTTTAAAAAATTGTTGAACCCGATATCCCTGAAACTAATTATTTAGATTATCATGAATCTTGTTTTAACTACTCTCGACTGGGTCATACTTTTATTTATCATTATAAGCACTCTCTCGTACGGACTTTACATGGCTTTTACAAAGAAAGCAGGGCAGAGCAGTTCCAACTATTTTCTTGGCGGACGTTCAATAAAATGGCCAATTGTAGGAGCTTCTTTGTTTGCTACAAATATCGGAGCCGAACATCTGGTAGGATTATCGGGTGATGCTTACAGGTATGGGCTGGCTGCAGGATCGGTCGAACTGACTACTGCCATAACCTTGGGCTTCACATGTGCATTTTTACTGCCGTGTTATATACGGAACAAAATCTTCACCATTCCGGAATTTCTTGAATTGCGATATGACAGAAGGGCGCGTATATTTTTTTCGGGCCTAATGCTTCTGATTAGCATCATGACAAAACTTGCTTTTACGCTATTCGCAGGGGCGCTTGTGCTGAACGGCATACTCGGGTGGGACATAATGGAGACGATATTTTACATCGGGTTTATTGTGGCTCTTTTTACCATACTGGGAGGCTTCACGGCCGTTGCATATACCGATTCACTGCAGGTTATAATAATGATTCTGGGTTCAGCAATTATGCTGTTTATCGGTCTGCATAAGACCGGAGGATGGAGTGGCCTTGTGGAAAAGGCTCCTCAGATGATTTCTATCGCAAAACCTTATGATGATCCTGTTTATCCATTCTGGGGGATAATAGCCACGGCATTTTATGCAGGCATCTTTTACTGGGGCATTGACCAGGTGAATGTACAGCGTCTGCTTGCGGCTCCTGATCTTAAAAATGCCAGGTGGGGCGCAATGTTTGCGACATTCCTGAAATTGTTTCCGGTTTTTCTTTTTGCGCTGCCCGGAGTAATAGCTTTTGCCCTTTACCCGGGTGAACTTACAGGTGATGAGACCCGCCAGACATTTGTGCTGCTGCTGAACAAACTGATGCCTGAAGGACTCAGAGGGCTCCTCATTGCTTCCCTGCTGGCGGCACTGATAACATCACTTATTGGCGTGCTGAATTCAGTATCAACATTGATAGTGAGAGATTTTATTGTTGAGTTCCGTCCCGGTACACCGGAAAAAACACAGGTTACCTATGGACGTATTGCGATACTTGCAGTTACACTCCTGGGAATTGGAGCCGCATTTATGGTTTATAAAAACGAGGAAGGTATTTATAAATACCTTCAGACAATTTCAGCTTATCTTGTTATTCCGGTGTTTCCGGCTATATTTTTTGGAGTTGTAAGTAAAAAAGTGACAATGAAAGGAGCTATTGTGTCAGTTTTTGCAGGGATAATACTTGCCACGATTTTTGTAACAGATCAGTTTCTCGGGTATGATACGGGTAAAACTGTTTTTCCTTTTCTGCATCATAAGCTGACACTGAACTTTGGTTACAGGGGTCTATGGGCTGAAATTATCATAACAATTATTCTGTTTGGTGTTTCAGCTTTTACTGAAAAAACAAGTGATGAAAAGCTGGCAAAAACGACCATAAGCTTTTCGAAAGGAGTTGAAAAATTCGAAGGCTTGAAAGATTGGAGGCTTCAGTTGCTTATTCTTTCAGTAGTTACGATAGTGTTATATGTATGGCTGAGTTGAAGAGATATGTAAACATAGGTCCTTAAATGTCTTCGGGTGAACACTTTTATCTGCATCTGAAACAAGCACAGGGGAACCGGCAACATGAACTATTCAAGAGCCGCCAGGTGATTATACAACATATGCAAAAAATCGCGGTTGTCGGCTGAAATATATCTCAGCTGCCCTCCCATGCGCGAAAAAGTTTTGTTGTACCTCATGTAATAAGCCGGATTATCAGCGGGAGGTTCTCCATCCTTCAGCCAGTCCCATTCCGATTTTGCAAGGTCAACTACAACAATGAAATGATTATCTATATGACGGTTTTCCTGTATGGCAATATTTTGCGACATCGAAAGAGCTTTCTCAAATATCATCGGTGACATGATCGCTGAACCCACAGATAAATAAACTCCTCCTTCAAGATTGCTGATACTGTGTGCAAACCTCAGAAAATCCGTGAGTGCGGTTCTGCCTGTTGAAGCTCCATGATTGAGAGGATGAGTATAAATTATATCGTGACCGAACATTGGATGAACGGTAAATGGAATATTCAGTCTGGCAGCAGTACATTGAACCGAATAATTCTTCCACCGGTGAGGTATATGCATAAAGCCTGCAGGTATCTGTTCGCTTTTTATGACTCCCAGCAGGTCGGCTGCAGCAGCAGCCTTCCCACAGTCGGCAGGTACCAGATTGCGTATCTCTTGTTCGAGGTGTGACGGTTCCGGAATGTCCAACCCGTCATTTAAAATCATTTTTCCGATAGCTTCACCATAGCCGTATCCGTAATATGCACCTGTGATTAAGGCAAGATTTATGAATCTCCCCGTCTCTTCCCAGATGCCGAAACATCCGTTTTTAACATTTTCACGTACGTCCTCACTTGTTTCACCGATATGGGAAAATTCCCAATCGTGAATGCTTACAGCCCCATTGCCTGCAAGATGTGTGACCCACCCTTTTTTAATCATTTCGTTAATTACAGGAGCCAGCCCGTTTTTTATAACATGTGCACCGAAAGTCATCACCACAGGCTTACCGTTTTTACGGGCTTCATAAATCCTGCCGGCAGTCTCTTCAATGTGCTTAATTGTTTCACTGTCGTTGATGACAGGTCTTGTGCCGGGCAAGATACATATCTTTTCAATCGAGAGTTTATTTTTTCTCTCCGATAAACTTCTTATATACAATTTTTTACGATCAAACTGCGGATATTCCATTTTTATCTGAGGTTTAACAATCCGAGCAGGTGTTCTGCCTGTGTAAAATCAGGAATGATTATATCGGCGCCGGCTTTGATGAGCCGGGTACGTTTTGCCGGATTAAGTCCATGACGTCTCTGTTCATTGCTTGCAACGCCAACGGCTATTCCACCCCGTTTGTGTGTTTCCCTTATCTCGACCGGCCCGTCGCCGAAAGTCACTATCATGTTTGATTCTTTTTCACCGATAATATCGAGTATCCTGTCGAGAACTATCTTTTTTGCGTCTTTTTCCGCATCACCTACAGCCCCAAAAATACGTCCTTCAAAAAAATGGGCATATCCGAGTACCTCCGCTTCGTGAATAACATCCTCGACATCGGTTCCGCTTGTCAGGTAAAGCTTTAAGCCTCTGTCGTAAAGCATTTTCAAAAACTTAATACTGTTTTTTATGGTAAAATCTTCCACCGCAAGTTCCCCTCTCTTCAGTTTCTCCTCGCGCATTCCTACCATTTTCATCAGTTCATCGTTGTAAATCTTTTTATATTCAAATTCATTGAGTATTCTTTTTTCCGGAACGACTCCGAATTCCCTTACTATTGAAGGAAGCATTTTCATCTGTGCGAGAGTCTGTATACCGGTTGTCTGATCTATGAACTCCTTTACCCGTGTCCTGACTTTTCGCAGGAGCGCATCATCAGCATCTTCATATCTGTCGCCGAGGATGGCTTTTTCCATAACAGGTGCCATGATGTTTTCCCAGCCTTCCCTCAGGGTTGAAACGGTTCCGTCGTTGTCGAAGATTGCATATCTTATTTCATGTTTTCCTGAAGGATGGTTTATGATTTCAATTTCGGTTTTGTTGTGGTATTTTGCCATCCGCATATTTTCTGCCAGGTCGGGATTATAGATAAAATCAGGATCCCTTCCTATTTGCATTATCTCTTCAGGTGTGGCGGTGCCTGTCTGGAAAAGTTTCTGAATGGTTACACCGGCAACCAGAGTGCCGAGTTCGGCGGCGGTATCAACCGGATAACCGGCTGCGAGGGCCGAAGCTACACCTGCCAGGTAACTGTCGCCGGCACCTACGGTATCAATTTTTGAGAGAATCATGAGCCCGGGAATTTCGAACGTATTTTTACCGTCAGCGACAACCGAGCCTTTTTTCCCGCAGGTTATAAATACCGGTTTTCCGTATCTGTTGAAAAGCTTCCGTGCTATATCCTTTACTTCAGCAACTGAAACATCTTCATCAACAGCTTTCATTATTCCGCACAGCCGGAAAGCTTCTGTATCATTCATTTTACGATATGTTCCATCATATGAATCGCTGTATTTACGGCTGTCGGCAATGAATATCTTATCCGGAAATTCTTTTATCAGGCCTCTCAGCCTTTCCCGGAAATACTCCGTATTGATGCCGGAAAGAACCTGCTGATTAAGGATTATGAGATCAATTTCGGGTATTGATTTTTTAAGTCTCATGATAAGAGTGTCGGCCGTTTTCTTTGAGAGCCTGTTGAAATTGCCGAAATCCATGCGGTTCTGTTCGGTATCTCCTGCGTAGGGTTTTATATATACATGTGTTGCCCATTCTTTCTCCTGAACCAGAATGTTGCCTGTGTTAATGCCTGTTTCGGTTAAGATCTTAACCATTTCTGCTCCGAAAGGGTCCGGCCCAATGACTCCGAAAGCGAGAACTTCACCCACTTCCATGGCAGCCAGATTATTTGCAACATTCCCTGCACCACCGGGTGAATAGACCTGCCTTCTGACAGGGCGGGTCGCAAGCCCTGTCTCAACCGAGATTTCACTTCTTGATTCATCAACGAACCAGTAGGCGTCGAGGCAGAAATCACCTACAATGGCGATACGTACATTTTTTATCGAACCGAGGATTTCCGTCAGAAGACCGGGTTTCATATTTTCTGATTTTAATTATGTGTTATAAAAATAAGAAGTTATCCTGAAACACGAACAGAAAAAAATGTGAAGCTTTTTCAGGTTGCAGACTTTGGTGGAACGGTTTAAAAATATTTATCTTTGATGTAAATCTTAAAGGATATGAAGAGACCTTTTGTTTATCTGCTTGTTCTCCTGCTCTCTGTCTCCTGTGTTTCACAACAGAAATTATCAGACTCTGATCTTCCTGAAAGCCGGGCATTGAATTTTATAATTATAAGCGACTACGGCCGTAACGGCTTTGCACATCAGAAAGAAGTGGCCGATATTATGGGGAAAATAGCAGAAGAAGTGAGCGCGAGATTTGTTGTAACGGGAGGCGACAATTTCCAGATAAGCGGAGTGGAGAGCATATCCGACCCTCTGTGGAAATCATGTTTTGAAGATATTTATACACACCCTTCACTCCATGTGGAATGGTATCCGGCTCTGGGCAACCACGACCACGGAGGAAATATCCAGGCACAGATTGACTACTCAAAGATAAGCCGCCGCTGGAAGATGCCTGCACCTTATTATACCCTCATTAAAACAAGAGACAGTGTGAGTATAAGACTTGTAATACTTGATACTTACTCAATAGTTCAGGCATACAGCGGTAACAACAGGAAATATACCGTAGAAAATGCACAAAAACAGATTCACTGGGCCGACAGCGTGCTTGCATCGGAAAAGGAAGACTGGGTGATAGTAGTGGGTCACCATCCGGTTTACAGCGCTCATCCTACAAGGCAAAACACCGAAGAACTCCTTGAATACCTGTATCCCGTAATGAATAAATATGACGTCGACTTCTATATTGGTTCACATGACCATATCTTTCAGCATCTTAAAGATTCTTTAAGCAAAATAGATTACTTTGTTAATACCGCAGGTTCATCGGTCCGCGATGTGGCAAAAAACAATATGACAGTCTTTGCAGCTTCTTCACCGGGCTTCAGCATTATATCGGCAACAAAAGACTTCCTGTCAATATACTTCATTAATATAAGGGGCGAAACAATTTATAAATACACAAGATCAAATGATTGATTACCCGGGAATCGTTTACCACCGGTAAAAATATCTCTGTTTTATCCGATACAACTTAATATTGCAGTATAATGTAAGCAAAAATACTTATTTCAAAATAGGTTTTAATTCCCTTTATCTGACATAATGCATTCGGTAAATTTGTCTTGAAACTTTATCCGGGCTTCATTCATGGAAAGCCTCTATGACCAGTTAATGAAAGATGTTCGTTTTGTTGAGGGATTGAAAGCCTGCCTCAACTGTGGTGTTTGCACTGCCATCTGTCCGGCAGCGGAGTTTTATAATTACGATCCACGCAAAATTTTAAATGAAGTCCAGAAAAAAAACGATGAAACTATCGAGGCACTCCTGAAATCTGAAACAATCTGGTATTGCGGTGAATGCATGTCGTGCAAGACCCGCTGTCCGAGAGGTAATACTCCGGGATTGGTTATTATGGCTCTGAGGGCTCTTTCGCAAAAACTCGGGTATTTTACTGAGAGTGAAAAGGGCCGCCAGCAGTTCGCGATAAAAAGAACCGTTGGAGAGAATATTTTCAAATACGGTTACTGTGTGGCAACATATGCCGTCAAACCTGAGTTACACCCCGAACAGGGTCCTGTGTGGGAATTTATCATCAACCATTCAAGGGAAATTTATGAACGTCTTGGTTCAAAATATGATGAGCTTGGAGAGGGACCCATGAGGAAAATTCCTGAAGATGCAAGGGAGGAACTCCGACGGATATTCGATGTGACGGGAGGAACCAGCTTCATGAATCTTATAGAGGAGCATTCAAAAAGAAAAGCTGAAGAACTTGGCTATCAAACCGGAGAAGGAACAAACAGCGAATATTTTATTAAGGTATATACGGAAAACAGCGGAAAACATAATCAGAAAGAGCCTTGAGCATGATGGATACATCTGAAAACAGACGCTACTGGATTGATTATCAGAAGGAGATTGCAGACGACCATTTTTTCTATGTAAGGTCATGCATCAGACAATCGTTTTTCCCCGGTTCGGAGCAGTTCTTTCTGAAAATGATGAGAGAAATCCTCGGGAAAGATGTCTATGAAAATCCTTCACATACAACCTGCACAGGAATCGGTTACCATACCGACATTGTTCCTTTTGAAACAATAATGACAGTTATTGCAAGGCATTTTGCCTTGATGAAAGAAGCCGGCTACAGTAACATTGCAATTTCCTGCGTTACTTCATTCGGTATTTATACTGAAATAATCGAAACGTGGAAGCATTTTCCTGAAACTCTTGAAAAGACCAGGGAAAATCTATATAAAGCCACAGGCAGAGAGTTTGATGTGCCTGAAAATATGGCACATACAAGCGATATTGTATATAAATTCAGGAATGAAATTGCCTCAAAGGCAAAATACAGACTCATTAACAGGCATACCGGAAAACCACTGAAGGTTGTAGAACATATTGGCTGCCATTATTCAAAAATGTTTCCGAAATACGGGGTTGGGGGTGCTGAATTTCCGAAAGTACTGTCGGGAATGATTGAAGCATGGGGTGGAGAAGTGATTGATTACCCTGAACGTCGTCATTGCTGCGGTTTCGGATTCAGACAATATATTGTGCAGGCAAACAGAGGTTATTCGCTCAGTAACTCAGTAAAGAAATTTGAGTCGATGAAGCCATACAGGCCTGATTTTATTATAACTAACTGCCCGGGATGCAATATGTTTATGGACAGGTGGCAATATGCCATGAGGGAAATGGAAGGAAAAACGTACGGGGAGAATGGACTTGCCATCCCCGTGCTCACATATGAGGAGGTTGCCGGTCTGGTGCTCGGTATTAATCCATGGGAACTTGGTTTGCAGTATCATATGGTGCAATCGGAGCCCCTGCTCGATAAACTGGGAATAGAATATGATCCGGCAGAAAAATATATAACGAAGGACGGCAATCCTATTCCTGCACCGGAAAACCTTGTAAATATTTCTTAATTCATGGGTAAGGTTGTTGTTATAGGAGGAGGTGTTTCAGGTCTTGAGGCAGCCGGACAGCTTGCCAGAATGGGCTACAGGGTCACAGTTACCGAAAAAGAAGACAAAACAGGGGGCAATGTTAAGAACTGGTATCACCTGTTTCCCGACAGACGCGACAGCAAAGAGATTATTGAATATCTGAATAAACTCACTGACCATCCTGATATTCAGATATTAACAGGAAAGGAAATTACGGAAATATCATCCGATAACGGAAAATTTAATGTAAAATCATCCGACGGAACAATTCTGGAGGCAGATGCAGTTGTAGTTGCAACCGGTTTTGAATTGTTCGACAGCCGCAGAAAAGAAGAATACGGCTATGGCATATATGATAATGTAATCACTTCGGCCGACCTGGAGAGGATGTTCAGAAGCGGTGAGGTCCGGCTGGTAAACGGTAAAGTGCCTGAAAGGGCGGGGTTCATTCATTGCGTCGGCTCCCGTGATGAGAAAGTGGGAAATTATTACTGTTCAAAATTATGTTGTGTAACTGCCGTTAAACAGGCAATAGAGATTCAGGAGAAGATACCGTCTCTGAAGACATTCTGCTTTTACATGGATATGCGGATGGGCGGAGCCTATTATGAGGAACTGTACAGGGAAGCCCAGGAAAAATACGGCATCACATTTATCAGGGGTAAGGTCTCGGAAATTTCGGTTAATATCAACGGAAGGCTTGTTGTAAAGGCTGAAGATACGCTTGCCGGCAGGCCGTTAAGAATGGAACTCGACATGGTTGTGCTTATGGTGGGTACGGAGATGCCGGAAGGAAATCTGAAACTTGCAGCACTTTCATCTCTTAAGTGCGGCGAAAACCGTTTCTTCAAGCCGGCAGATAATCACTTCGGGAGTAACCTGAGCGGCCGAAAAGGTATCTTTTATGCCGGATGCTGCGTGGCTCCGATGAATATAACAGAATCAATCTCACATGCAAGAGCTGCAGTTAGTGAGGTGGTTAATTATTTGAAAACAAAATAGTATGCCCGCCAGCAAATTCGGATATACTTTGTCGGAACCGAGAGTGATAGATTATGAAGCCAATAACAGGCAGATAGCCGAATATATTTTTGAACACGAACCGACTTTCAGGCTTTGCATAGAGTGCGGGGCCTGCGCTGCCACATGTACTGCAGGTCAGTTTATGACTTTCAGTCTGAGAGAACTGAATGTACTGCTGAAGAGAGGGGAAAATGATATCCCGCGTCAGAGAATAAAAAACTGTATGTTCTGCGGCAAATGCATACTTGTTTGCCCGCGTGGCGTTAATACCCGTAGCGTGATTTTTCATGCAAGGGAAGCTTTCAGAAAAACCGAAGGCTATGAAAGACTTTGACCCGTTTGTGATACCCTTTAATATCGGACTTTATTTCATACTTATCTACAGTGTGGTGAGATGTGTTATTTGGTTTCGCCAGCTGTCAAGGGCCGATAAACTCAGATTACAGAGGGGGTTTTTCAGCAGGGCTTTCGGCGGAAGCCTGAAGGAGATTTTTATGGAAAGTCTGATACACAGAAAAATTCTGAAGTCGAAACCCATACTCGGTTATATGCACATGAGCCTCGCCTTCGGCTGGTTTTTGTTGATCGTATTCGGAACCCTCGAAGCTGACATTTTCGGTAAAAGTCATCTCAATCCTCCCTATAAGGCCATCTTTTTCAGATTTTTCAATCCTGAACATGGAACCACGCTTCTTGCTGAAGTATGGGAGTTTATAATGGATTTTCTTCTTGCCTTCATTCTTTCGGGCCTTATTCTCGCGATTATTAAGAGGTTTATGCCACGCGCAGTGGGCATGAAGAAAACCACCAGGCACACGTTGCGCGATAAAATAGCGCTTACGGCTCTCTGGCTTGTTTTTCCAAGCCGCCTCATTGCAGAAAGTCTTACATGCGGTGCCCATGGTTCAGGAAGCTTCCTTACAGGCACTATAGGGGCATGGCTTAATTCCTTTCTGCCGGTCGAGTCGCTGGCATACCCTTTCTGGTGGCTCTATTCACTCTCACTGGGAGTCTTTTTTATTCTGCTTCCTGTTACCCGTTATATGCATATTCCCACGGAACTCTTCCTCATTTTCATGAGGAACTCGGGAATTACAACTGGAGACAGGGCCGGCTCATTTTACGAGGTAGAGCTTCATTCCTGCTCTTCCTGCGGAATATGCATAGATGCCTGCCAGATGAGTTTCGTTACAGGTATAACAAGCATACAACCGGTTTATCTGAACAAAGCATTAAGGAATAATGAAGATGTAACCGAAAAGGCTTACAATTGTTTGATGTGCGGCAGATGCGAGGAGGCATGCCCTGTCGGGATTGAAGTCTCGGCTGTGAGAATGATACAGAGAAGAAATAAGACAGGCAAGCCCCTTTATGAGAACAGATGGATGGGATATTTCCGCGAACGCCTTAACCATGAAGCTGTATATAACGGTACAGGCCGGAATTTAAAGCTCAGCAGCAATATTAAGGTCAGGAAAGCAGATACAATCTATTTTGCAGGTTGTATGACGCACCTTACTCCGGGGATAAAGGAAGCAATGCTTAAAATTTTCAAAGCTGCTAATGAAAATGTCTGGTTCATGGACGAGACAGAAGGTGCATGCTGCGGAAGACCTTTAATGCTTGCCGGCAACGACAGGGAGGCAAGGGAACTCATAAACTTTAATTCGGATCTTATCTGGAAATCAGGCGCAACCAGGCTTATTACCTCCTGCCCTATTTGTTTTAATGTTTTCAGGTCGAGTTACTATATTGATGCTGAAATACTTCATCACTCACAGTATATTAAATACCTGATTGATACCGGGGCAATAAGATTCAATTACTCACATAAAAAAGTTGTATATCATGATCCCTGCGAACTGGGCCGTATTGCTGGAATATACGAGGAGCCAAGGGATGTTATTTCATGGGTGGCCGACCTGGCAACAGTTCCGGAAGAGCTGGAAAAATCACTTTGCTGTGGCAATTCACTTGCAAACATAATATTATCTCCCGTACAGAAAAACCTGATTGCCACAGATACCATAAAACGACTTACAGCACCCAATCCTGATATTGTTGCAACTTCATGTCCGCTCTGCAAGAAAACTCTCTCAAAAGTGTCAAAAACAAGAGTGGCAGACATTGCGGAAATAGTTGCTGAAGAAATATCAGGCGTTCAGGGTAAAAGAACCAGAACCGCATCAGTAAACATCAGAGAGATGGTTGACCAGCTTCTGGGTTAAGACCTGCCGATTCAAAACGTCTCAAATTTTTAATAAAATTTCCGTAAAAATTTTATTAGATTTACACCGAAATATTTCAACCTGTTGATACGTTAGATTTATAGATTAAAAGGTGGGTTATAAAGTCAGTTTAATAGTTTTTAATGATAATTAACATATGAGATTTTGTTGGATATATTTATTGGCAATTATTTTTTTTACGGTTCTGACTTCATGTGCTAATAATAAGAAAAACAGACTCACAGGGGGAAACGACACTGTTTTTATAACCCAGCGTGACGACGGAACTATTTCTCTCGATATTGATAAGGCAACATGCTATCATAACAGGACGGATCCTTCCCTGAATACTGCAGAATGGTACATAAAGATTTCAAAGCCGGGACGTTACGGAGTCTGGTTAATCAGTGCTGCAAAAGACACGATGAATCTGGGTTATAAAGCACCCGTAAGGATTGATTTTAACGGAGAAAGGATTGAAGTTAAACCCGTAGGAAACAAGATTGTAAAGAATTCAGGTGAGGTAAAATCTCCATTTTTCAGGGCCGACTCGTTTGTCGGGTCTTTTTATGTACAGAACCCGGGTCAATATAATGTTCAGGTTATCAGTGAGAAGATAATGGCCCGCGACAATAAAATAAACTGGCAGAATGAACCGGTGAACACTATGCTTATGTCGGTAATGCTTACTCCGATGGCGAAATAGAGAGGGTATTTATTTTTCTTTTATTTTGTTTTCAATCCATTTTTTTGCATTGACGAATGCCTGCATCCACGGGGTGATTTCATCGTTCTTTCTTTCTTCGGGGTAATATCCGCACTGCCACGGGAAAAAAGCTCTTTCGAGATGAGGCATCATTGCCAGATGCCGTCCGTCTTCCGAAGCCAGTCCGGCAACATCGTAATCGGAACCGTTTGGATTTGCGGGATAGGTGGAATGGCTGTATTTCAGAACTATATGGTATTTATCTTCATCGTACGGGAGACTGAACCTGCCTTCTCCGTGAGCTATCCAGATGCCGAGTTCCATACCCGACATATTTCCCAGCATGACAGAATTGTTTTCAGTTACTTTAACGCCAAGAAATGCTGATTCAAATTTATGTGAAGCGTTATGCAGAAGTTTAGGCATTTCTTTATGATGCGGATAAATCAGGCCCAGCTCTGCCATGAGCTGACATCCGTTACATATGCCAAGCGAAAGAGTATCAGGTCTTTTATAATAATTTTCGAGTGAGGTGCGGGCTTTTCTGTTGTATCTGAATGCGCCTGCCCATCCTTTTGCGGAACCCAGCACATCAGAGTTTGAAAATCCACCCACGAAAACAATCATGTTGACATCTTCAAGTGTCTCCCTGCCTGAAATAAGGTCGGTCATGTGAACATCCTTTACATCGAAACCGGCAAGCCACAGTGCATAAGCCATCTCGCGGTCGCCGTTTACTCCTTTTTCCCTGATAATGGCAGCTCTGATACCACTTTTCCTGCGCCGTGCCGGTGTTATGCCAAGTGACTTAAATGTGCCTTTGAAATCGCTATGTTTAAAGTTTAGAGCATGATTTTTATAGTTGGTAAACCTCTCTCTTGCAAGCTTTTCACCCGATTGCCGCCTGTCGAGCAGATAGGATGTTCTGAACCATGTATCGCGCAGTGTATCGATGTCAAATTCGTATTTTTCTTCCCCGTTTACTACTGTCAGCTTCCTCTCATATACGGGGTGGCCTATAACGTAATAGAAGATTCCGTGTTCAGTCAGCATCTCCGATACTTCCAGCTCATCCTTTACCTGTATGATGATTCCCGGATTCTGGCTGAAGAGTAATTTTACGGTATCGGATTCGTCAACAGCGGAGAGGTCTGCCAGAATACCTCCCGTGGTGTTGGCAAAACACATTTCAAGAAGTGTGGTTATCATTCCGCCTGCAGAGATGTCGTGCCCTGCAATGATATGACCCGACTTTATCAGACTCTGAATGGTGTTAAAGGCTTCCCTGAAGTATCCTGCATCTTTAACTGTGGGTACTTCATCTCCCACACAATTAAGTATTTGTGCCAGACAACTGCCGCCAGTTTTAAGACTGTCGCGGCTCATGTCAATGTAAATCAAGCTTGTGTAAGGGTCCGGCTTCAAAACCGGTTCGATTATTTTACTGATATCCGAAACTTCTGCGGCCGCTGAGATAATTACTGTTCCTGGTGCATATACCGTCTGGTCGGGGTACTTCTGGGTCATTGACAGACTGTCTTTGCCTGTCGGGATATTTATTCCCAGTTCTATGGCAAATTCGCTTGCAGCTTTTACGGCTTCGTACAGGCGCGCATCTTCTCCCGGGTTTTTACATGGCCACATCCAGTTGGCGGATAGAGAGACGCTTTTAAGTCCGTCTTTCAGAGGTGCCCATATTATGTTTGTAAGAGCTTCGGCAATGGAAAGTATCGTACCGGCCGCGGGGTCTATCAGACCTGCTACAGGAGCGTGGCCTATTGAAGTTGCCATACCTGCTTTACCCCTGTAGTCGAGCGCTATGGCTCCCAGATTATTGAGAGGAAGCTGGAGCCTGCCTGCACATTGCTGCTTTGCGATACGGCCTGTAACAGAGCGGTCAACCTTGTTGGTAAGCCAGTCCTTGCATGCAACTTCTTCAAGCTGAAGAACCATCAAAAGATATTCCTGAATCTTTGAAGGGTCGTATGAAACACCCCTGAACCTGTTCGGTATTTTTGTGTCCCTTATTACCGTCCGGGGAGGTTTTCCGAAGAGGGCATCAAGATCAAGATCCATGGGTTTTTCACCCGTAACGGAATTGTAAAAGACAAATCTGTGATCTCCAGTTATTTCGCCGATTATATAGAAGGGAGCCCTTTCCCTTTCGGCTATTTTTTGGAGGGGGACTGCATCGCGGTGTTTGATGACCAGACCCATTCTTTCCTGCGATTCATTGCCGATAATTTCCTTTGCGGAAAGGGTCGGGTCACCTATCGGAAGTTTGCTTATGTCCACTTTTCCGCCTGCGGGGTCAACAAGTTCCGAAAGACAGTTAAGGTGTCCGCCTGCACCGTGGTCGTGAATAGATATTACAGGATTATTTTCTGCTTCACAAAGTGCACGGATAGCATTATAAACTCTTTTCTGCATCTCGGGGTTTGCCCTCTGTACGGCATTCAGTTCTATTGAAGAATCGTACCTGCCAGTTTCGACCGACGATACGGCACCGCCTCCCATTCCTATGCGATAGTTGTCGCCTCCCAGCATGACTATTATGTCTCCTTTTTCGGGCTTGCCTTTCTCTGAATCTTTCTTTTTTCCCGTCCCTATACCTCCGGCGAGCATTACCACCTTATCATAACCGTATATCTTCCCGTTTTCAACGTGTTCGAAAGTCATTACTGAGCCGCATATAAGGGGCTGTCCGAACTTGTTTCCGAAGTCGCTGGCACCGTTGGAGGCTTTTATTAATATATCTTCGGGAGTCTGGTAAAGCCATTTTCTTGGAGGGATGCTTTTTTCCCATGGTCTGCCGCCGTCGGGCCGTGGATAGGAAGTCATGTAAACGGCAGTGCCTGCGGCAGGGAAAGCACCTTTTCCTCCCGCCATTCTGTCTCTGATCTCACCCCCCGTTCCGGTTGAAGCACCATTGAAAGGCTCAACAGTTGTAGGAAAATTATGGGTCTCGGCTTTAAGCGAAAGAACCGATTCAAAAGTTTTTACCGTGAAATAGTCGGGCTTATCCTGAGATACCGGTGCAAATTGCTCAATAACAGGACCTTTCAAAAAGGCACAATTGTCCCTGTAAGCCGATACGACATAATTCCTGTTCAGATGGGTGGTGTTTTTTATAAGCTGAAAAAGAGTTGCACCCATCTCTTCACCGTCAATGATGAAGATCCCGTTGAAGATTTTATGGCGGCAATGTTCAGAATTAACCTGCGAAAAACCGAATATTTCACTGTCGGTCAGTTTACGCCTGATTGATGCCGATAGTTCTTCGAGATATTTAACTTCTTCATCGCTCAGTGCAAGTCCTTCTTTCAGGTTATATTCGTTAATGTCGTCGATATAAATGATGGGATCCGGTTTTCTGTCGGTTGAAAAAATGTTCTGGTCGAGCCCTCTGTAAAGGGCCTGAAGCATGGGATCATATTCCGGATTGTTTTCAGATGCAGGTTTAAATTCTTCAATCCTGCTTATTCCTCTTATGCCCATGTTCTGGGTAATTTCCACCGCATTGGTGCTCCAGGGGGTTATCATCTCCTTGCGTGGGCCGATGAACAGACCGTCTACTTTTTCCCGGTTCAGCAACTTTGCGTCCCCGAATAGCCATAAAAGTTTTTCGAGATCCCTCTTTTCCGGAGGTTGGGGGATGCTTACGGCATAAATCCTGTTTCCAGATACTTCAAAAAATAGAATCATTTCTTCAGGAACAAATACATAAACATAATGTTTTGTTGCTCAGAGACATAAAAACAGTATCATGTACCTGCCTTAAGACTAAAAAGGCAGGTCGCTGAATTCTTCAGGTTCAGGCGGTAAACTTTCCTGATTAAGGCTTGTCATTGTTTCCGGTTCATCAACCCTGGGTGAAATCTTTTCAATTTTCCAGGCATCGAGATTGGTGAAATAACTAAGCTTTCCGTCTTTTTCCCACCTGTTGCCTTTAATATTGAAATAGATTTTTACTTCCTGATTAAGGAATGATTCGTCAATTATGTCACATTTATCCTGAACGAGCTGGAATTTGATATAATCAACAAATACGATACCTCCGCCGGCTTCTTTTTTTTCGATTACAAATTCCCTTTTCCGGAATCTGTCGCTTAAATTAGCAACCGGCATTATGTCGATTATTTTTCCGGTAATTTCGAAAGCCATTTCAGGTATAAGAACTTTTTTATTGTTGTTTTTTAACTTCCAGAAGTTCAACTTCAAAAACCAGGGTTGTAAAAGGCTGGATCACGTTGCCTGCGCCGCCGGCGCCGTATGCGAGGTCGGGAGGAATATAGAGCACGAACTTTGAGCCTTCAGGCATTAATTGAAGTCCTTCAACCCATCCTTTAATGACATTGCCTACGAGAAATGTGGCCGGTTCACCGCGGTCGTATGATGAATCAAACTTGGTGCCATCAATGAATGTTCCGGTGTAGTTGACTTTCACGCTGTCATTCTCGTCAGGTTTCGGGCCGGTTCCAAGCTTTATGATTTTGTATTGAAGTCCGCTTTCTGTTACAATAACGCCGGGTTTTTTCCTGTTTTCCTGTAGAAATGAATCACCCCGGGCAATATTATTGCTGAATAATTCCTTGTTGATTTCGTCCTGCCGGGCAGCCTGTTCTTCCTCTTTTTTACTCAGGTATCCGTAAAGGAATGCCCTTGCAATATCTTCGCTCATGAAGCTTTTATTATCTTTAGCATCAACCATTGCCCTTGCAACTGCAAGAGGATTTAAATCAATGCTGTCCTGCATAAGGGAGTAATAGATGTTTACTCCGAATGCGTACGAAAGAGTATCATTATAGTTTTTAAGTTTTGCACCTGTTACGGCTTTTTTCCCGCATGAAGAAAGAATAATAGCCGACCCGGCAACTAACAGAAGTAGATGTTTGAATTTCATGATCGCTAATTTAAAGTTTGGTACAAAGATAGCACAATGCAGTTAAGAATTACAGATAAAGAAAATAATATTTATTTTTTTCATTGATATCTGTTAGTCATTTGCCTTATTTGCCGGTAATTTGCACTGAAAAAATCCTGGTGTTTAAATTTTTCAGATCGGGAATATCAGATTCAGATTCTGATGCCCATCACAAGCACATCGTCAACCTGTTCATAGTTTCTCATCCATTCATCAAAAGTTTTTTCCAGCACATTTTTCTGTTCTTTCATTGGCAGGTGATGGTTATTAAGAAGAAGATTCTGAAACTGTTTGTACATGAACTTTTTACCTTTCTCGCCTCCGAACTGGTCGGCATAACCGTCGGTAAAAAGATACAGAGTATCACCAGGCCGGAGATCGGTATACTGGTTTGTAAAAGGTATCTGTTCCGTGAAATGAATGCCTATCGGCATTTTGTCGCAGGGGACTTTAATCAGCTGGCTGTCGCGGATCAGGTAAAGCGGATTATTGGCTCCTGCGAAGTTTATCTTTAAATTATCCCTTTCGATGATACAGAGCGATATATCCATTCCGTCTCTTGCTTCGCCTGTTATTCCTTTCTGTTTTAGTGCAGTAATGACTTCGTCACGCAGGATATTGAGTACCGATGCTGCATCGGTGAATTCGGTTGTATTAAAAATTTCGTCGAGGAAAGCAATGCCAAGCATGCTCATAAATGCTCCCGGCACTCCGTGGCCGGTACAGTCAACAGCAGCAACAATGATTTTTTGTCCTTTCTTTTTACCCCAGTAAAAATCGCCGCTTACAATATCTTTGGGGCGGAACATGATGAAACTTTCCAGACCCCAATCTGAAAGAAAATCAATCGGGGGCAGGACGGCAGTTTGTATCCTTCTGGCATACTGAATACTGTCGGTTATTGCCTGGTTTTTCTGTTCAATTATTTCCTTCTGACTCGAAATTTCGGCATTTTTTCTGGCGAGGTCGGCATTAATCATTTCGATTTTGCGTTTACTTTCTGCAAGCTGCTGGTTTTTCCGTCTGGTCGAGATCAGTCCGGCTAAAATCATCAGAGCTACTATAGCCATCAGAACTCCAAGCCAGGTCGCGAGTCGCCTTATCTGTTTTTCTTTTTCGATGGTTATCTGCTGCTGCTGTTTTTCCGATTCAAGAAGCCGGTTATTCTGCTCCAGTACGAGCGCTTCGTTTCTTTTCTGGACAAGTTCCAGACTATCTATTCTCTGCTGCTGGCGAAGAGCCAGAACCTCCTGTTCCCTTCTGCTGAGTTGATATCTTTCACGTTCAAGAGCCAATGACTGTGCCAGTCTTTCCCGTTCCGACCTGTCAAGTTCCTGCTGTTTAAGGAGTAGCTTCAGCTCGTTCTCTCTTCGCGCCGACTCTGCCCTTAATGTTTTCATCTCCAGATTGCTGATTTCCTCACCGGCAATATCAAGCTTAATCCTCTGCTCCATCTGGTCAAACATATTCTGTCTGCTGGTTTCTTTCTCTTCCAACAGCCTTTTTTCCAGATTAATTGAATCCCTCAGGCTGAGGTATCTTTCGTAATACTCAAGGGCTTTAATGAAGTCATTCGATTTCTCCATCACATCCGACCATGTTTTATAGCATTCCTGCATTATCAGGTAAGCACCTGATGCTTTTGCTGATTCCACACACTCCCGGCAATACAGGTCGGCATGATAATTATCTCCCCTGTTGAAGTATATCAGGGAAAGCATGTAAGAGATTCTTGCTTCCTCGTCTTTCCTGCCTGACCTGCGGGCAAAATCCATAGCTTTTGTGAAATTCCTGAGCATCTCCGTCCTGTTACCTGTCGCCTGAAGCGTAATGGCTCTGTTTGAATAAATATCGGAGAGAAGATAATAGTCAGGTTCGGATTTCATCAGTTCATTTTCGGCCTCCCTGAAAAGGTCCATAGCACCCGCCAGGTCCTTTTCCCTGTATTTGATTACTCCGAGATTATTGTAAATCAATGCACTGTTACCGGAATCATTTCTGTTTTTATAGATATCGAGCAACCACAGGTATTTCTCTTCTGCCTGTTTTAAATTGCCTGTTTTTGCATAAAGCGAGGCAAGTTTACCCGCACATCTGATACTGCCTTCATCATTTCCTGCAATGTCGAAGTATTCAAGAGCTGTGTTGTACCATTTAAGCGCAAGTGTATCATCGGGTACGTTATACCAGGCTGTGGCGGTAAGTTCAGCAAATTCAGCGAGGTTTGATGTCTTCAGGCTCTTGTTCAGTTCGAATGCCTCCTGATACCAGAGAGCAGATTTTTTGTAAAGTCTGTTGCGGAAATAATTATCAGCTATGATTTTAGTTAAACCGGCTTCTTTTTCCCTGTGGCCGGTGCGGTTATAAATTGAAATTGCTTTCAGGTAGCCTGTAAGCATTGCTTCCCATGAATCCGGTTTAAGGCTGTGTATATCGCCAGCGAGTTTATGACATTCGGCTTCTGTCAGAGGGAATTCGTCTGCCGACGCAATGTTGAAGGCTTTTGAAATTATTGACAGAGCGCTGTCGGGGTTTCCTGTTTCAGCCATTGTCGCAGCTTCCCGGAGAAGATTTACTGCAGCAATGGAATCAGCCGTTCTCTGTTTAAGACGCAATGTATCGGTTATTTTATCCTGCCCGCAGAGCCATACCGGAAAAACATTCAGCCACATACAAAACATGTGAAAAGCAAGGTGGTATGAAATTTTTAACCGCATCAGTTCAATGTATAGGTTAATCCGATCTGTATGCTTCTTCCGAGCTGCGGGCTGTAGGGCAGGGGGGTGTTCGTTCCCGAATAAACCGGCCCGCCGTACTTTTCATCAAAAATGTTATTTACTTTAATGAATGCACTGAGATTGCTCCCTATCCTGTAGTCAACTACAGCATCCATGCTGTAGAAACCGTCAAAATCTTTTAAAATACTGGTATAGATATCCTTAAAAGGAATTATGACTCTCAGCCAGCTCGATTCCCAGATGCTCGAAACTCTGACATAAAGGTTCTTTGCAGGTTCAAAAGAAACATTCAGCTGACCGAAATGGTTCGGCACAAGTTTGAAGTTGCCCAGAAAATTAGTTGCCAGTTCAATAATGTCAGGAGCAGTCTGGCTTGATCTGCCGAAAGAAAGGCTCAGCTCGGCATCCAGATTTATGGATTTTACAATGTCATTCATCCGGATATTTAACTGAAGGCCGTAGAGCCTTGATACAGCATCTTTTTCATTCTTTTTAACAAGCACTGTTGCAGTGTCAGGTTTAATAATGGCCCGGGGGAGATTGAGCTCATCAAGTCTGACGTATTTGTTCAGAATCAGATTCCAGATTGAATTGTAATATATGGATATATCGTAAGTTATTTTTTTCCTGGTTGTTCTTGCCAGACCCAGTTCTACCGATATGTACTTTTCGGGCTCAAGGTCAGGGTTGGGTATTGAAATATAGACAAGGCTGTCGAGGTTTTTGCCGGCTTTATATGCCAGCGACTGGTATGCCATTGACGCCGGAGGTGCTTTATATGCAAACCCTGCAGATGCTCTTACACGGGTACGCTGATTAAATATGTAAAGTGCCGCAAACCTGGGGTTTATTGATGAACCGTAAAGTGAATTCCTGTCGAATCTAAGCCCACCCATAAACCTGAAAGAAATTACCGATAAATATGTCTGGGTGAAAGCTGAAAAGTTATGATAAACAATAGGGTTGATTCCGAATTTACCTGCCACGGTATCTTCCACGTATACATATTTGCTGAAATATTTATAAGCACCGGGACGAAAAGGTGAATCGAGAAAATTTGTCTGCGGAAGATTACCTGAGGCCTGATAAGTTATACCCGATATTATTTCAAGATTATTAAAGGGCATAATAGTGAAAAGCTGTTCAAAAAGCATATCCCTTCCGGCTGCATACCGGTATACCTTGTCGGTATAATCAATAAACGTCACTCCCATATTTGAGTTATTATCCATACGGTAAGTGATATTCGAGAAGTTTGTTGTGGTTGATAATCTGGAAGTCCAGTCCCTGCTGTAGCTCAGAGTTGTGGTTCTGATGTTTTCTCCCCAGAAATTCTGAGGATTATTGAATTTGTAGAGGTACGAGGACTGTCCTATTGAACTGTGAAGCCGGCGGTACATGTTATTATAAGAAATGCTTACTCCTCTGAACCTGAGATTGAATCCCAGAAGGGAACTCATGCCGGGAAGGTCCTGCATTTCAGGATTGTTAAGTGTTCCTTCATAATTTTTCATGTAGTTTTTATTCATGAAATCAGAGGGGCTTATTCCCTGGTTAAAGAGAACCTGTTCTGTTATGTCGGCAGGATCGAAATATTGCGACCCGAGTAAATATTTGTAGCCTTTCTCATGAAGGTAGTTCATCGGGTTGTAAATCTGTTCATATTTCTCTTTGATATTAAGGTCACTTATTTCGTTCAGTCCGCCATAAAAGCTGTACTGAAGTATGTTTTTGTCCTTTCCGGCTTTGCCTCCGACCATAAAGTCGGTGTTTCTGAAATTTTCCTGGCCGATGCTGATATCTCCAAGAACGAAAGTTCCTTTTTCGGCTTCACGTGTTATGATATTGATGACACCCGATACGGCATCTGCTCCATAAATTGCTGCGGCAGGCCCGTAGATAATCTCTATTCTTTCGGCCTGCCTAACCGGAAGCTGGGCAAGGATAGGCATCCCGACCACTGCGCTGGGTTTTACGGGCAAACCGTTTATAAGAATCATGGTATATAGGTTACCTGTAAGCCCCCGCAGTTGAAAGCTTTCTCCCAGTTCACCCGAGCCGGGTTGGGATACCCGCACGCCGGGCAAAGTCTTTATGGCATCTATCAGAGTATAATAATGATTGCGTATAATTTCTTCACGGGTTATTACATGAATTGTGATTGGCAGTTCGCCTATCTTCTTTGAACTGCGACTTGCCGATATGACACTCATTTCGACTGTATCCGCAGGCAGGTAAAGATCTTCCGCCTCAAGCCTGAAAGGAAGAACTTTTTCAGGCTCCTGCGACCTGAGAGATATCAGGAGCAGTGACAGAAAAAATATTAGTATTGTTTTTTTCATGCCGGTTTCAATATCGTAAAGGTATTAAAAATTTGACCAGAAATATTCGCTTTTGTTCCTTTTGTAATGATTGTTAAGCCTCTGTAAACTTTTTCTTTACCTTTTTTATCTGATTTACTTTTTATCCGGAGAAAAAAATGTTCATAATTCAATCAGCGGCTTTTCCTGAGCTTCCAACGGGAGAATGGGTTGCTAAAAAGAGATGAATAAAAAAATTCTTTCTCTTTTGTATTTATTATGAAAGTTTTAATTTTATTTCCTGAACGGTAGATGTGGATATTATGGGGAAAAGGGTAGAAATTAATCGTTTAACTTATTATAAATCAGACATTTATTGTAATACTAACTAATTTAACGGCTTATGAAAAACAAACATTCCAGAAGAGATTTCATCAGGCTTACTGCTGCCGGAGCAGCTGGTGCCTTTTTGCTGACACAAAATGCATGCAAGGGTACGGGGGCCAAAAAGGCCGCTCCTGATCCGAAGAGTTTCGGGATAGGTCTTCAGCTTTACACAATCCGCGATGAGATATTCAAGGATGTTCCGGGTTCACTGAAGAAAGTATCCGATATGGGATACAAGTATGTGGAACTTGCAGGCTATGCCGACGGAAAGTTTTACGGTTATGAACCGGCTGAATTCCGAAAGCTGGTAGAAGATCTGGGCATGGAGATACTCAGCAGTCATACTCAGGTTGAAGCAAGAGGTATTACACTCGAAAATGCTACAAAGATGGCGGAAGACCATGCAAAGCTCGGGGTTAAATACTGTATTCAGCCATGGATTGTTGAGGAAGCCCGCACCACAATCGCCAGCTATCAGAAAATGGCTGCCGACTGGAACGAGATAGGCAGGATACTGAAAGGATACGGGATAATGTTCGGCTATCATAATCACAATTTTGAATTTGCCGAAGTTGAAGGAAAGATCCCGTATTTCGATGTAATGCTTGCCGAACTCGATCCGAATTACGTAACGCTCGAGCTCGATGTGTTCTGGGTTTCAAAGGCAGGACACAACCCTGTTGATATTATTAACAAATACCCCGGAAGATTCGAACTGTTCCACCTGAAAGACATGTTCACCAAACAGGAACCCTTCTTTACAACTGTAGGTGTAACCGACTTTGCACCTGTAGGTGAGGGAGTGATTGATTTTAAATCAATCATTGCTGCAAAAGAGACAGCAGGAATGAAATATATGATTGTAGAACAGGATCAGACTGCTGATGGCGACTGCTTCGGAGCCATTCAGAAGAGTATTACGAACCTGACCACGAAAATTCTGGTCTGAAGTAAATAATTTCAGCAGGTTTCATATTAAAGCGGCAGGACAGAAAATGTTCCTGCCGCTTTTTATAATCTATATCTTGGAATTAAGTTAGAAGTGGTTTTACTTCACAACCTCAAACCTGTCGAACAGCGATGCGGTGCCATTGTCATAAACCTCGTATGTTGTAATTGTTATTTTACTGTCAGTAACGCTTATATGGCTGAAAGTGGGTCTGCCGGTCTGGCCGAGGCGACCTGTGAAGAGGCTGAAGTAACCCGGTACCCCAAGTTTCTCTTCGTCCTTTTCCATATCCTCCCTGCTGCGTGGCTCGTATTTTTTCTTTCCGGCAGAGTTATTCAGAAAATATAGAGTCCCTTCACTCACATTAAAGACTCCATTGAGAAACCCGGTTACATTTTCACGTTTGTCAGCAGTGACTGTTTGTCTGGCTGTTACTGACCCCGGCACGAGCTTCTTATTCTTAACGGGTCCGATAACTTCATAAACATGATCGTGCCCCTGTAACGCAAGATCTATTTTCAGGCTGTCGAACAACGGAGCCATACGGTTGCGGACGATTATACCGTCGCTGTCATCCTGGTGGCTGACAGAACCTGTGTAGATAGTTTTATGGTAAAAAGCAATTCTCCACTTTACTTCCGGGTGTTTTTCAACCTCACCGCGCATCCATTTCGCCTGTGCTTCCATAAATTCCGGATTGCTGTAATCCTCAAAACTCAAAGCAAGGAATAAAGCATTACCGTAAACAAATGTATATACACTGCCCGGGGTAGTTGACAATTTTCTGTCAAAATCAGGGATTGCGGTATTAAAGTGATTGGTGAAGTTACGGTTTGGTGATTTGTCGTGGTTGCCCAGAACCGGTGCAAAAGGTTTGTTCATAAGGATATTCTGCTGGGTTTCGAAGAACTGTTCCCATTCCCATTCCGAGTTATTTGCTCCTGAAGCATTAACATGGTCGCCGCAGCAGAGCCAGAAGTTAACATCAGGGTACATGCTGAACGCTGTGGATATTGTTATGCGCGAGATATTGAAGTCGGCGTCGGTTGTAGCCTGAGGATCAGTTGTGTAAATAAAGGAAAACTCTTTTTCCTTCCGTCCTGCTGTTCGGAATGTTCCTGTACTGCTCCACTCTGTACCGTTTCCGACCCTGTATGAATATGTTCTGCCGGGCCTCAGGCGGGTGGCTATAGCTTTATGAGCTGTATAGCTTTTTTTTGTATTATCCGGTATTCCTGCAAGTTTCTCAAGGTTGTTTCCTTTAATGCAGTAATTTATCTCATCAACCGGTATAGCTTCAGCTTCAACAGTTATATGAGGCTTCCTGAATTTCTTTTCATCCTTAGCAGATCCTTTGATAATCTGTACTTTCCCTCCGGTTATCCCTGCGTCTGTAAACCAGTTGAATGCCATACGGTGTGAAGGATCACCATTAATATTAACCGTTATGTTATATGGAGTTCCGGTGGGCTGGAGACTCTCCAGGGCCGACAGCAGTTTACCGGCAGTACTGCTGTCATTTTCGGCCTCTTTTATTGCGCGTCTGAGTAATGTATATGAAGGTACTGTGAAATCTTTTTCATTCTTCTGTCTGGCAGCATTAAGCAGTGAATCAGCATTGATTGTTGTTCCGGCTGCAGCCTTTGAAGATAGTTTTCCGGAAACTGCCTGTGGCACTGCCTCTACTGCGGAAATAAACAGGATAATGATTCCCGCAATTGATAAAAATTTTGATTTGAGCATGTTTATTTTAAATTTTAAGGTAAATGTAATCTTTTATTGCCTAAATCATGCAGGTGAGAATATACGATTACAAAATAATGAAGTCACCGCTACGCGGCTAAAAAATGGTGGATAAGGCTTAAAAGGTCAAGTTTCAAAGAGTTCCACGTTGATTATTGTGCCATTAAAGGTCACGGTGCATTAGCCTCCCCTCACACCTTAGCTCTGAAGGAGCTGAATATGAATAACCCCCGGTCATTCCGGGGGACAGAAACCTTCCCTCACTCATCAGCTCTGAAGGAGCTGAATATGAATAACCCCCGGTCATTCCGGGGGACAGAAACCTCCCCTCACTCCTCAGCTCTGAAGGAGCTGAACATGATAGTTAAGGAAAATACCTTTCATCTATCCGGATACCATATTCCATCAGAAGTATCCTGTACTCTTCTTCAAATGTCTTTTTTTTATGATGTTCCTTTTGAACTTTTATGTAATCAATCAGTTTGTCCAGGTAAAAATAAGAACATGTAAAAGAACCGTAACCATCAGCCCATCCATTAAAAAGAGGGAATAGTCCGCTGTTTTTCATCCATAAAGAAGAAGATACTTTTATTTCTCTGACAAAATCAGCAAGTGCAAATGATGGATGAATGTCTGTAAGAATATGCACATGATTTTCGATGCCATTAATACGGTACAGGTGACTATTCTTGCTCTTTATTATACCTGTAATGTAAGCATAAAGATGATGTGCATTCTCTTGCTTGATTGTCGGCTGACTATCTTGTGTTCTGAACACAATGTGATAGAGAAGTTGACGATAACTTGACATAATCGAGGATTTAAGTTAATAATGCAGCGTTATTAACAAATATATGAAAAAGGGCATTAAGATGCAAGTACATTAAACCCTTTCAGGGTTTTAAGACATGGGAGATGCGGTAACCCCCGGTTGCACCGGGGGTTATTAACATTAAGCCGCTGTCGCGGCTTAAAGCAGATAGATTGATTTTTATAAATTGGTCGCCGCTACGCAGCTTAACAACAAAGTCTCGTCTATGATGATACAGATTGGTCGCCGCTACGCGGCTAAAAAATGGTGGATAAGGCGTTTCAGGGCTCAAGGTTTAAGGGCAGAGAGAATGAACAGTAAGGTTTTTCTGTGCAATGACTTCAGGGTGAAAAACTGATTTACTACTTTCCCCGCCTGCTATTTGCTCTGATCCCCCAAAAGATTAAGCAACTCATGATCATAAAGAACAGACATCGATTTGCAGTATTCCTTTTCTGTTTCAATAAGCCTCTCTTCAGCATCATAAACGGCTCTGAGAAACGAAAAATAGTCAGCCACCGTTATCTCCCCGGCATTCAGAGCCTTATTGAGATATTCAACCCCTCCGTTTCTTCTTATTATCTCCCTCAGTTCTTCCATTCCGAGTTTAAGAGCCTGCATCTTACTGTACTCTTTCAACACCTCTGTTTTAAGCCTCTCAACCTCGGCATTCATGTGTGCCTCAGCCTGGTTAACTCTGGCAGTAGCCGATTTTACCTTGTTTGCGTTAGCCCAAAGGGGTACTGAAAGTCCGACAACAGGACCGGTGAATTTTTCACCCGGGATGATCTCAGAAGAGACACCTACCGACATACCGGGAAGGGTGCCTGTTTTGCTCAGGTGTAATTTGCCGGTGTTTATAAGATACTCCGTACGGGGTATAAGAAAAGATGGATGAACAGCCGCTTTTTGCTCTGCAAGCTCATCAGGTTCGACAGTGATAACACCAGGATACTCAATAACCTCCGGGATAGTCCCCTTACCTCCCGACATGTAAAGTAGCTTTTTTTCAAGCGCACTAACCTCCGCTGCAGTTTTATTTTTCTTAAGATTGGCCGACGACAACTCCAGAGCAATCCTGTTATATTCAAGTATCGTAGCCTCGCCTGAATCAAGCTTCTTCTTCCATACATCAAGTAGCCGGGCGAAATCACTGCATCGCCTTTCAAGAATATCATAATATCTTCTGGAAAACAAATAATCGTACACGGTCATCTTTGCATCAAGCAGGATTAGAAGCCTTCCAAGTTCATATTCCTGCTCTGCAAGCACAATACTGTTTCTGTTTATTTTTTTCTGAAGAAGATACTTTGACGGAAAATCAAACCGCTGATTCACCGACCATATCTTTTTAACTCCGTCGGTTGAAGCATCGCCGGGCATATACCCGAACGATACCTCAGGTCCGGGAGGGGTGTTATCGGTACGTGCTTCGATACGACGTGCTTCGAGAAGCCTGCCATAAGCTATTATCTCAGGGTTATTCTGAGCCACCTGCCTGAGGAAGCCAGATAAATCCTGGGCGGATATCCTCATTGCCGCTGAAAACAGTAACAGTGCGGAAACAAGTTTTAAAAATATCTTATTGCTGCTCATTTTCTGGTTTTTCATTTCGTTTTTCAATAACGGCATAAACCGACGGTACAACAAAAAGGTTCAGCAGTGTTGAACTGAGAAGTCCGCCGAGTATCACTATTGCCATGGGGCTTTGGATCTCATTTCCGGCATGGTCGCCCGCAACGGCAAGAGGGATCAGTGCAAACGCTGCAGTAAGAGCCGTCATAAGTATCGGATTCAGACGGTCGGCAGAACCTCTGATAATCCTTTCTGTAACTGGAACTCCCTGTTCTTTCAGATGGGTATATTTTGAAATAAGCAGTATACCGTTTCGTGTTGCAATACCCGCAAGAGTAATGAAACCAATTATGGCGGGGATACTTATAACACCTGATGATAGCTTTACTGCAAAAAAACCTCCTATTAATGCAAGGGGCAGATTGAGAAGAATTATCAGTGCAAGTGATTTTTTTCTGAATTCATTATACAGTATGATGAAGACAGCAATTAATGCTGCAAATGAAGCCGCAAGTAATCTGCGTGTTGCACGGGCTGCATTCTCAAACAGCCCGCTGTACTCTATGCGGTAGCCTTCAGGCAGTATAATGCTCTCTTCTATCCTGTTCCTGATATTCTTTGCTACCGTCCCCTGGTCACTGCCCGATACATTTACCGAGATGACTATTCTTCGGTGAACATTCTCCCTGTTGATACTGTAAGGTCCGGACGATGATTCCACATCTGCCACCATCGAAAGAGGTATCTTCCTGCCGTTGTAGGTATCAATGAGAGCACTCTTTATTCCTTCAATTGTTCCTCTGGTCTCATTATTGTATCTTACGACCAGCGGAAAACGTTTTTCATCCTCATAAACCTCCGAAACAGTTTCACCTCCAAACATGCATCTTACAAATGATGTAAATTTTCCTGCAGGTATGCCATACATTGCCAGTAATGTGCGACGGGGTTTGATCTTCAGCTGAGGCGTTTCAACCTGCTGTTCTACATTAAGATCTGCAATGCCTTTTATGTCAGAGATTTCGCGCTTTATTTCCTGGGCCAGATTATACAGTATGTTAAGGTCTTCACCGAAAATTTTGATGGCAATGTTTGCTTTTGAGCCCGAAAGCATATTGTCTATACGGTGAGTTATCGGTTGTCCGACTTCCACGCTGGCACCGGGCAGTTCTGCCAGCCTGCTTCTGACCTCGGCGAAGAACTCCGCCCTGCTTCTGTCCCTCAGCTCAAATGGCACGTCAAGTTCGGAGAAATTTTCCCCGAAAGAGTGTTCTGCGAGTTCTGCCCTTCCTGTTTTACGCGATACTGCTTTTACTTCCGGAATCTCCAGAAGTATTTTTTCTGCCATATGCCCGATTTTATCTGATTCCTCAATTGAAGTACCTGGCATCAGACCGATATTTACTGTCAGAGCTCCCTCGTTGAAAGGTGGAAGAAAAGAACTTCCGCAGGAAAGAAGCATTACTACCGACACCACCAGGAGTGTTGCTGCTGATGCAATGATAATTCCCGGCTTTTTAAGTGCAGTTGCAAGTATTTTTCTGTAAACTGCAGCAAGATTTCTTTCGACCCATGCTCCACGGGCCAGTTTAAGAAGTCTCTTTTCATCTGTCAGCATATAACTGCAAAGAACAGGCGTAACAGTTATCGCCACAATCATCGAGGCAAAGAGAGAAACAATGAATGCTATGCCCAGAGGTTTAAGCATCCTTCCTTCAAACCCTTCCAGAAAGAAAAGCGGCAAAAATGTTACTATTATCACAGCAGTGGCATTTACAATCGATGACCGCATCTCAACCGATGCCCTGAATATTACTTTCAGCGGAGACTCTTTTTCTGCATCAGGTTTTATTGCGTTATGTCTCAATTGTTTCCATGAATTCTCAACGTCTATTATAGCATCATCCACCAGTGAACCAATAGCTATTGCCATTCCTCCCAGACTCATTGTATTGATAGTATAGCCGAGAAGCTTCAGAGTAAGGATCGACACAAGCAATGACAGAGGTATTGCAAGTACTGAAATAAATGTTGTGCGGAAGTTGAACAGGAAAATAAAAAGGATAAGGATCACAAAAATACCTCCTTCAACAAGTGCTTTCAGTACATTGTTAATGGCAGTATTTATAAAATCAGCCTGGTTGTAAACACCAGTGTGAATTTCAATTTTGTTACCTTCATTTCTTTTTATTTCTTCCATTACCCTGTTTATCTCATCTTCAAGCTTTATTGTGCTGGCGTGAGGTTGTCTTGTTACGGTGACAAGCACGGCATTCCGGCCGTTGTATGAGCCGGTCCCTATTTTTGGAGCAGGGCCTTCCGTAACTTCCGCTACATCACCGATTTTAACAGACTGAAAATTTATTGTCTTAATGACACTCTCTGCAATTTCGCCGACATCTCTTGTTCTTCCGATACCTCTTACTATATATTTGTTTCCGTACTGGTTTATAAATCCTCCGGGACTGTTTTCATTTGAGTTTCTGCATGCTTCCAGCAGTTCATCTATAGATATTTTATAATAATTCATTTTCAGGGGGTCGGCAAGTATCTGATATTCTTTTTTGTCACCTCCTATCACATGCACCTGTGCAATACCGGGGACAGCAAGCAACCTGGGAGTAATAGTCCAGTCGGCCAGAGTCCGAAGATCTATCGGGCCGAGCGAATCGGAGGTAACTGCAATTATCATCATTTCGCCAAGCAGTGACGATTGCGGTGCAAGTACAGGCTTACCGGCCTCAGCCGGAAGTTGTTCCGACACCTGATAAAGCCTTTCCGTGACAGTTTGCCTTGCCCTGTAAATATCTGTTCCCCAGTCGAATTCGGCCCACACAATCGAAAAACCCATTGACGAACTGGACCTCACCCTCCTTATATTCGTTGAACCGTTAATGGCAGTTTCAATGGGGAAGGTTATGAGTCTTTCGACTTCTTCGGGCGACATTCCCTGAGCCTCTGTCATAATAACTACCGTTGGAGCAGTAAGCTCAGGGAAAATATCTATATCCATGGTTAAAGTTGTCCATGTTCCTGCCAGCACCAATAACAGAGCGCCGGCAATAACTGTCAGCCTGTTCCTGAGCGAGTAATCAATTATTCTGTTCAGCATGGCACCGGCTATTAATGATTATGCACATGTGCAGGTATATTCCCTGACATCTGCTGAAGCTTCACCTGATATGCCTCTTCCGATACAAATACCTCACCTTCTGAAAGTCCTGAAGTAATAAGGGTACGTTCACCGTCATCCCCGCCTGCCCTGATATACCTTTTAGTGAAGTCACCGTCTTCTTCTTTTACAAATACGTATAATTTTCCGAACTCTTCCATAATTGATTCAGAGGGTACCGTTATCACGTCCCGGATTTCTTCCCCTCTGAGATATACTTCAGCAAAGGAGCCTTCAGGCACATCGGGCAGGAAGTTTATGCTGAAGAAAAGAGGCAGATAAAATGAATCTTCGCCGGTGCTTCTTCCGGAAGAGATAATTTTTCCGTTAAGTTCTTCCGTTTTAAAAAGTTTTTCATACCCGGCTACCCTGAACCAGGCACTTCGGACAGAGCTGGCCATGTTCATTCTGTCAGGCAGCAAAAGGACTTTGAGAACCATGCCTCCTGTCGTCTGTACCGAAGCAATTGCCGCGCCCGCATTTATTTTCTGCCCTTCTGAAACAAATACATCCCTTATGTACCCGTCTGTGCCGGAAACAGCAAGTGCCTCGTTTTCACTGAAAACCATGCTTATATTATTGTATTCCGCCAGTAACTTTTCATATTCGTTCTTAGCGGCAAGGTAATGTTCCTGTGTGATAATTTTTTCGGGAATAAGTTTTTGTGCTCTTTCGAAATTTGCAAGTGCTCTTTCGAGGTCTGACCTGAGTTGCTCAAGCTTTACTAATGAATTTTCCTCAGTGAGATTGCCCCCGGAAACATAAAATAATACCTGTCCTTTGGTTACTTTCATGCCAGGATAAACCGAAGGTCTTGCAAATTTTATTACCCCTGAAGTTTTTGCAGTGATTATAATTATGTTACCGTTTCCGGCGAGAATTACACCTCCTGTTTTAATTACCTGGGAGAATGAACATATTCTGACTGTATCCAGCCCGATCGACAGAGCTGAATGGTGTTCTTCCATGGTCTCATGATTATGCAGTGTGGCTTCATCATTGTGACCCTTTTCTGTATTTCGGGAACATGAAGAAAAAATAGATGATAATACAATTAAAATAAATACCGGATATTTTTTCATTTTCAGGAAATTTAAAAATGAAACGATGAGGCAGTTTATCTGCCTTTTTAATAGAAAACTGACAGGGAAATCACAGGAGGGGAGGAGCTCTCAGATGGTTTGAGTTATCCTCTGGCGGGTTAAAATACGGATTAAGTCCGGGTAAGTGCAGTTTTTCGCTTTTACAGAATATGTTCGCGGTAAAATATGATGTATTTATAAGGAATCCTGATTCTCCGAAGTGCTGGGAATGGCAGAAGACAGGGTTGAAATGGCATACTGTTTTGCTGTTCTCACCTGCATCCTTGAATTCTGTTTCCTGTTTATGGAATTGCTCATGATCCCCTGCTTTATGGAAAAGGCTATGGCAATGATAAGGCTGTTCTCCGTCATGGTTGTGAGGTATTACGTTGTGAAGGAAAATTACCATCCATGCCAGCAGAACAAAATAAGTTTTTATTTTAATCCATTTTCTCGACATGGTTATTGTCTGACTCCAAAGATATTTATTTTTTTATTGCAGTGAGCCTGACCATTTTTTTTACCAGGTGGCCGGTACAAATTCCCTGACGTCAGTAACTATCATACCGGCTCTTCTTGCAGCTTCAATGCCAAGATCGCCGTCCTCAAAAACCTGAATAAATCGAGGATCAACTTTTATCAATTCGGCACATTTCAGGAAAGTCTCGGGATGAGGTTTGTGATTTTGCACATCGTTTGCGGTGACGATGATATCAAAATATTTTTTCAGACCGGTAACTTCAAGTGTTCGTTCTACAGCGTCCCGGTGCCCTCCTGTTCCGACAGCCATCGGTAACTTTCCATGGTACTTTCTCACGATTGCAACAACAGGTTCTATGGGTTTTATAAGATGCTGATGGTTGTAAAAATCTTCGAGCTTGACTTTCAGAATGTCATCAATGGTTATATTGCTGTCGAGCTTGCAGGTTTTAATTATTTCCGAGGCAATTATCCATCCCGGCGACCCGGTATGCAAACGCAGAAATGAAGGATCTATATCTGCTCCGAATTTTTCACAGGCTTTTTTCCATCCCGCGAAGTGATATGGCATGGAATCAACAAGTGTTCCGTCGAGATCGAATATCATGCCTTTTATTCCGGGCTTAATGTCAGGTTTCATCATCATAAATTAGAGCGCAAAAATAATAAAAGGCCCGGATAAATCTATATGAACAATTAGTATTTAACCTTAAAAAGGTTTATTTGTCATGTTGGTTGTCTGATCCCTGAAAAACACTTCAAGTTCAGCACTTCCTTTATCAATATTAATCTCCTTTATGACCACATTCAGTATATTATAACCCGTAAACGCGGAAAGTTCCCTGATTAAATCCTGTCTTACCTCAGGTTTAAGCATGTTCAGATTCCTGTACTGGATTATAAATGACGAGAGTACTCTTTTCCTTGTGTACAGTTCAAGCAACCATGCAATAATGATAATCATCGAATTGATAACCACGGCTCCTATTATAAAGGGGGGTATGTTTGCCTGGGAATTAATAACAGATATACCTATTACAGTAAAAACATAAGTCATGTCCTTAACCGTATAATTAACGGTTCTGAAACGCAAAATGGCAAAAACGGCAAAAAGCCCCAGTGCAAGGCCAAGCTGTATATCAACTGTTTTCAACAGAGCACAGATCAGAAAAATTATCACTCCGATCAGATAGAACGAAAAAAGATATTCCTCTTTTTTCGAATTTCTGTAATAAATAAAATAGACCAGAATGGTAAGCACCACAAGGTTAAAAGCAAAGCGAATAAGAATACTGACCAGTGTCACTCCCGAAAGCAATTTTTCTAACATTATTGTAATTTCTTAAAGGTTAAACTTCTTGCAATCATTAATCAATTTATACACTATTGTATTTTTTCTGTCAAAGTCATGGAAAAAACCTGAAAGGAACATTATCATGTCCTTTTTGGATTTTTCCCGAAGATAAGGAAATGAATTAATTACTTTATAAAATTCTTCTTTTTTTTCCAGAAATTCACTCAATGATTTTTTAAAGCTTTCTTCACTGCGGCATAGCCCGAGATATAGCCTTTCCCGGATTGATTTTATTGGCAGGCTTTCGAAAGGATGTGCATATTCGGCATTAACTATTCCCGAAAAATCAAAGTCATAGGGAACGATGGTCCCGAGATCCTTAGGGCCGGTATGAGGCTGACTGAAGATAATCACATTGTGCATTGCGGGAACTGACCAGTCGGTATTACCGATCATATAGTTGAAAATTGCAACCCTGTTCATCATCTCTTCCCTGACCATTCGTTGCGAAATTTTTGTTTTGACTTCAGTTGAACCTGTCCGTTTTTCAAAAACGGAAACGGGTTCTATAACAAAACCGAATTGAGTAAGAGGCTTCGCATCAGGCTTTGCAGAATTGATAAAATTAATTCGCAGAAGTCTTACTCTCAGACTGTAATCAGTCAGAACATTGTAGAGTTTGTAAACAAGATATTCTCTCAGAACGTAATCTTCATATCCGGGTTTGCAATAAGGTACGAGTTTCAGTTTGTCAATACCTCTGAACTCGCTGCCGATTGAATCCTTCAGCCTGAAATTCAGGTGTACCGGTGGAAAATCGCAGAATGTCCGCCTGAATTCACCCCTTGCCCTTACCTTAATATTCTGAATGATGGTGTCCTGTGTATCGGACACATATGATATTACTGCATCAAGATATTCTGTATCAGATCTTTTTCTTTTGAAAGTTGTTATGTCAAATTTAAGGGTGATTTCAAGAAGTTCATCACTCTCGAAGAGTTGTGTACTAACTGTTTTTGTGATGTTGATATCCTGCTGTGCGGGAATTGATTCCTCCTGGCATATAGCCTGAAAAGCCATGCATTCCCAGTAAATAAATACTGCAAATAAGATCTTTTTCATTGCGGATTAACAGGCAGTATAAATATAATCATATTTGACCAAATATATTTTTCACTTCCTGATTTTTCAGGAAATGAAAGATGCCGGTTTGATGAATTGCTATATTTCCTACCGGGAAAGAAGTTCTTTCACCTGCTTGCAGACATTTTCAGGAGTGAATCCGAACTTTTCATCGAGCACTTTATATGGAGCCGAGTAACCAAATGTTTCCAGTCCCCATATCCTGCTTTTTTGTCCTGCAAATCCCTGCAGGGTGACGGGCAGTCCGGCAGTGAGGCCGAATACGGGGATATCATCCGGAATGACTGATTTTCTGTATTCTGCACTCTGTTTTCTGAATAGTCCTTCGGAGGGTGCTGATACTATTCTGACTTTAATACCGTCATTTTTCAGCATAGCGGCACCGTCGACGAGTGTTGATACTTCCGAACCGCATGCCACCAGTATTACATCTGGCTGCCCGTCGCAATCCTCTACAATATAAGCTCCTTTGTAAAGGCCCATGGCGTCGTTATATCTATTATTTGATGGTGACGGCAGGTCTTTGATGTTTTGCCTTGAGAGGAGCAGTGCGGTGGGTGTACGCCGGTTTTCGAGGGCGAGTTTCCATGCAACGGTAGTTTCGGTGGCATCGGCAGGCCGCAGGACAAGCATGCTGTTTTCGCCGTGATGGTTTTTAAGATGTTCCATCAGTCTGAGCTGGGCCTCCTGCTCAACGGGCTGATGGGTGGGGCCGTCTTCCCCTACACGGAATGCATCATGTGTCCAGATATATATCACCGGCAGGCTCATGAGACATGCCAGTCGGACCGCCGGTTTCATGTAATCCGAAAAGACAAGGAATGTACCGCATGCAGGGATAATTCCTCCGTGCAGCGCCATCCCGTTCATAATGGCAGCCATAGTAAGCTCCGATACACCTGCATGCAGAAATGCACCGGAAAAGTCGCCCTTTGCAAACGGTTTTGTCTTTTTCAGAAAACCATCAGTCTTATCTGAGTTGGAAAGGTCGGCAGATGCCACAATCATGTTTTCCACCTTTGTGGCAAGTACTTCGAGTACAGCGGCCGAAGCAGCCCTTGTGGCAATATTTTCTTTTTGCTTTATCTGGCTGAAATCAATTTCGGGCACCTTACCCGAATAAAAATCTTTTAGCTTTCGGGCGAGCTCAGGATTTGCACTTTCCCATTCAGCCATTTTCTTTTTCCATTCGCGTGCCTTTTCCCGTTTTCTCTCAAGTACTTTGCTGTAATATTCCTTTACTTCATCGAAAATCCTGAAAGGATCATCAGGGTTGCCTCCAAGGTTAATGACTGATTTTTCGAACGATGCACCTGCTTCGCTTACAGGCATTCCATGCGTTGAAGTCTTTCTTTCAAAGCTGTTGCCGTCTTTATCAAGCAGCCCTTTACCCATGACAGTTTTTCCGATGATGATGGTAGGTCTTTCTTTCTCTTTTAGTGCATTATTGAGGGCCTCCCGGATCTGGTTATGGTCGTTGCCGTCTATCTGCAGGACATTCCAGCCCCATGCTCTGTATTTCATGGCCGTGTCTTCACACGTAACGGCTTTTGTTTCGGTCGAGAGCTGAATATCGTTTGAATCATAAAACATAATAAGGTTGTGCAGACCAAGGTGACCTGCCAGACGGCCTGCACCCTGTGATATTTCTTCCTGTATGCCTCCGTCGGAGATGAATGTATATATTTTATGTGCGAATAGTTCACCGAACCTGGCAGCAAGGAATCTTTCGGCTATGGCGGCACCCACCGCTATGGTATGTCCCTGTCCGAGAGGACCTGAGGTGTTTTCAATCATCCTTTTCCGGTCGAGTTCGGGATGACCGGGTGTCGGACTGCCCCACTGGCGGAAGTTTTTAATGTCATCAACTGTAAAATGCCCCGTAAGAGTCAGAACCGAATAAAGCATTGGCGACATATGTCCGGGATCAAGGAAAAACCTGTCACGGTTAATCCATTCCGGGTCGTCAGGGTCGAAATTAAGGAATTCCGAAAACAGGATGTGGATAAAATCGGCACCACCCATGGCACCTCCGGGATGACCCGATTTTGCCTTTTCAACCATCGCCATCGAAAGAATCCGTATGTTGTCGGCGCAAAGTTTACTTATGTCAGTCATGAGGAATAAGTTTTTAATCCGGGCAAAATTATAACTATTTGGGAATGGAAAAATATTAAAAACAAAAAAGAACGCAATCCAATCTATTAATTGCTTGCGTTCAGGATGAAAATTTAAACCATTACCAGATTTTCAGAACTCTGTGTGACAGGATTCCGAAACCGGAAAGTTCATGCTTCCGGTATCATAAATATTTTCTGTCTTCTTCAGGTACTTCAAAATATTTTGAATAACGGTCGGCATCAGGGCCGACTTTTGCTTCAAGTTCTGAATTCCTGATTTTGTAAGTGCACTTTTCACCCGCTACATCTGAGAAGTATATGTCATACTCCTTCTTGTCTTCATCAATCATGATTATCCTGACCAGATGGTCATATTTAGCACTGTTAAGCAGCGAGTGGCAAATAGGGCACGTAAAGATATACTCCTCGCCTTCTTTCAGTTGAAAAGAAGGATGAGTTGTAACAGTGTAGTTTCCGATTTCGGGGTTCAGAAATACAAGCCCTCTCTGGGAACTGTTCATTTTTTGTGCTGCCAGGACGATTGAAGTTTTTACATTAAGGTGTCCCCTGCATGCTTTGCATAAATATTCAACTGCCATGCTGACCTCCTCTTTTAATTGATTTATAATTATTTATTTGCCTTATAATATTCCTTGCGGATCTGGCAACAATATACGAAATTTTTTCACCAAAAGCAACACTCAGGGGCTGAATTCCCAGAATATATACCTGTGAACTGAAAAATTCCGAAATACGTTTCAGTGAGATGTTATGGGTATTGGTTGTCAGATCCCTTATCCGGTCGAGTGGCAGAAGCCTGACAGTTCCCGGAGGTGCACCCATGTCGACACAATCAATAATTATCAGAATGTCAGGTTGTAATGAGTTTATTTTTCCGATGTAATTTTCTATGCTCATTTCAACGGTGAGGGCAGAAATTCTTCCGGTTTGCTTTATTCCCCGGCTGATAAAAACTCCTGCACCGTCGTCACTTTTAAGCACATTTCCGATGCCGACAAAAAGAATCTTCTTGTCGGGTTGCGACAAAAGGTTTTCCAGTTCGGGAATCACTCTTTAAAGGTATTTTATCAGAACCAGTCTCAGGCAGTTGGGACAGAGGATGTTAAACATGTCTTTTCTCTTCAGGTGATCTCTTACTTCAACATCAACATCCTCTCCTTCAGCCAGTCGGAGTTTCTCATTCAGCACATTAAGGTCCAGAACAGAAGCAAAGGCCTTCGGACCCAGTTTTTTATGCAGGAATATCAGATGTTCTTTGGTAGTTATAACAGCTCCGCAATTCTTGCAAAGCAGAAGTTCTTTTTCCTGGTATTCAACGTTTTTTGAACGGTCAGTTACTGCAAGATCAAATATTTTATCGGAGAGCTTAACTCCTTTCTTTGTGATGCAGTGCTCCTCACACTGTCCGCAGAAAATGCATTTTCCGTAATCTCTTTTAATGATTCGCACTTTCTTCACGGGATCATCGGTAAATGTTATTGCATGGGGCGGACAGACATTTGCACAGGTTTCACATCCGACACAATTGTCGTTGTCGACAACCGGTTTTCCTCTGAATTTTTCAAAAGGAACATGTTCCTCGGCGGGGAATTTGGTAGTGTATGCCGGTGAGAAAAGTGAAACCAGCGCTTCTTTCAGTTCACGTATTTTTGGTTTCATTTTGAAGCACTTTTATAATCGTCCTTAACACTTTTTTCGCTCATTTTGACTCCGAAATGATATGTGCCGCGTATCAGTGCATGCGCTGCAACGGTTGCACTGAAGAAAAGAAGCGGTATGGCAATAAGCCCCTTTACTCCTGCATCGGTGAAACCGAAATGGATAAAGACACCCAGCAGAATACTGCAGCATCCTAAAGTGACGCACTTGGTAGCCGCCTGAAGCCTGTTATATACATCGGGTAACCTTATAAGTCCGATGCATCCGAATATATTGAACAGGACACCTATACTTATGATAATCAATGCAACCATGGTCATTCATTTAATTTTTTACCGCTCAGATATTTGGCAAGAGTTATCGTGCCGATAAAACTCAGAATTATCCATGCAATACCGATGTCAATAATAAACTTTTTACCGGTAAGGATTGAGATTATGGCACAGACACCTACCACAAGTATTCCGAAAATATCTATGGCAACCATTCTGTCGGGTATTGTCGGACCCCTGATGATTCTGTAAAGGCAGACGCCGCTGAGGGCAATCTGTACATACAATAATATTTCAAGCCAGGTATTCATTCGGCGAATTTTTTAATGTACTTTTCAAAAGCTCCCATTATCATTCTGGTATATTCTTCCGGATCTTCCGAACGGATGTATATCCAGTGTATGTAAAAGTAATCGTCAATTATGTCCACGGTTAAAGTTCCCGGCGTCATGGTGATGGAGTTTGCAAGGATAGTTCTGGCAAAATCTGATTTCAGGCTTGTCTTTACTTTTACTATACCCGGTCTGATCGGCATTTTAGGATGTAACACCCTGTAAGCCACATCGAGGTTGGCTTTGATGCAGGAGATAATAAACCTTACCAGGTAAATTGCAAACCAGAACCACCGGTGAGGCTGAATAAATTTAACGACACCTTTAAAATAATATCTTGCAAAAATGACGGTACACAGCAGAGATGCTGCAGCACCCACTAAAATATTTGCCGCTGTCAGCCTGAATGTCAGAAGCAGCCAGAAAACCAGACCCAGTAAGAAAAATGCTACGTATCTCATATCACGTTCCTAAAATTGGTGAAATGTACATTTGTGAATTCATCAGAATATCAATTGCCGGTTTCAGGACAGTGTCCCTTACCTGCGGCAACACCAGCAGGCTGAGGAGGAGACATAAAATTCCGAGGGCAATCATGCTGAAAACCATCGGGAAGGGCACCTCCTTCGGGCTGTTTTCGTCCTTTTGAACTTCTTTGTTATAGAAGGCATACCTCTGGAACTTCATGAACGATGCAAGGGTTATTATACTGACAATTACCGCAATGAGTGCCAGGAGGTAAAATCTGGCCATTATTGCAGCTATGATTATGATCAGTTTACTGAAGAATCCGTTGAACGGGGGAATTCCCGATATTGACATTGAAGCTATGAATGAGGTAGATGAGGTGGCGGGCATGAAGGCTGACATCCCGCCCATTTCCTGAAGGTTGCGTGTTCCTATCCGGTACTCGATGGCTCCTGCATTGAGGAAGAGGAGGCTTTTGAAGGCAGCATGGTTTATCAGATGAAAGAGCCCACCAAATATTGCAAGCGATGCAATTTCAGGTTTTGTGTTTCTGGCAACCAGAATCATACCTATTCCCACCGACATCACTACATATCCCATCTGGCTGATACTGTGATAAGCAAGGAGCCTTTTTATATCCCATTGTCCTATCGCGAGTAATACTCCTATAACCATTGAGAGAGTTCCGAGGGTGGTTATAAGTATTGCTACTTCTTCGCTGATAATGAACATATTAAAGAATAGCCTGAGTATCACATATATGCCGGCGGCTTTGATAAGTACACCCGAAAGCATTGCAGAAATGGGTGAAGGAGCCGATGAATGTGCATCGGGCAGCCAGGCATGGAACGGAATAATAGCCGCTTTAAGTCCGAAACCACTCAGCAGAAGCATTTGCACCAGCAGGTAATGGTTCTTTTCAGGTGCTGTTCCGAGCGCTGTCTTTATGTCGGCCAGATTGAGTGTCTTAGCTTTCCAGTAAATAAATCCTATTCCCATAAGGATAAGCAGTGAAGCAAGTCCACCCAGCACCTGGTATTTGAAAGTGGCTTCGAGTTGTTCCCTTTCAACACCGAATGCCACTAGCGCATATGAAGAAATGGCTGAAATCTCGATGAAAACATAAATATTGAAGAGATCACCGCTGAGAACAACCCCGTTCATTCCTGCAACCATCAGGCAGAAAAGAGCATAGAAATAATTTTCGGAAGTGTACCGGCTTATGTAGGAAAATGAATAAAACACTGCCAGCAGTCCGATGGTGTTAATTATGCAGAGGAGGATAGCTGTCAGACTGTCCATTACCATATAAATACCTATCGGAATGCCGTTTACCGGCTCCCATCCTCCGACTTTGTAAACTGAAACGTTTCCCGTGATATTTATCAGCGAATAATAGCTTGAAACAGCAAGGAACAGCAGAACAATGATGCCGATGTACCTGTTAAGGTTTTTTATGAACTTACCGAGAATCATTGTCAGGAAAGCTCCTGCCAGCGGTACAGCCACGAATAATGGAATCAGCGGATTCATCATTTTATCCTCTTAAGTTTTTAATTTCTCTGATATCCAGAGTCTTGTATTTCCTGTATATTCTGATTATAACAGACATCAGCATAGCCGTTGTTGCAAGCCCGATAACAATTGCTGTCAGCACCATTGCCTGCGGGAGAGGGTCGACATATTTTGCATCAGGGTTTGCAGGGTCTACTATCGGTACTACTCCATCGTGCACATACCCGATAAGGGCCAGAAAGAGGAATATACTGATTTCCATTATCGAAAGAGAGATGACTATTTTCACCAGGTTTCTTCTGGTTATCATCCCGTACAGTCCCACAAGGAACAATATGAAGCAAAGCAGGTAAACTACCATTTTGTAACCTCCTCTTTAAAGATTAACAATGCCAGGAAGATTGTAAGTATTGATGCTGCAACCTCCATACCGACAAATATGTTATACAACGGTATAACTCCGGCACTTACCAGTTCACCTACCGTTCCGTGCGGGAGCCAGTTCAGGAAGAAAACCTTTATTCCGGTTATCATGCCTGCCAGAGCTATCATCAGGGCAAGCAGGATACCCAGGTTTTCTGTAATGGTCGAACCGGTTTCTTCCCTGGTAAGATGCATGAAGTTACTTCCGTAAGCAAGAATCAGCAGGATAAATGAACCCGCCACGATTACTCCTCCGGCAAAACCCCCGCCCGGGGTCAGATGACCGTGAACAATAATGTAAATCCCGTAAAGAAATACAATACCGGCTATCAGCTGGGTTGTTTTCTTTACTATGACAGTCATTCCTTTCATATCATGGACGTTAAAATCGTTTATCGTTTGCTTTGTATATTATTTTTTCCCTCTTATTCTCAGAATTGTTAGTACTCCAAGCACTGCCGTCACGAGGACGGTTGCTTCACCCAGTGTATCATATCCTCTGAAGTCGAAGATAACCCCTGTTACAAGGTTGGCACTGCCTGTCTTCTCTGCTGCGCCTTCGATGTAGTGTTTTGCCATTCTCATCGTGCCTTCGCCGAAAGGATCAAGAGAACCTGTGGCTGCTTTGAAAAAGAAGAATACGGAAACAATAACCAGCAGTGTGGTTGCAATGGCAACGTAATCGTGCGGGTCGGGTTTTGTAAAGGGCTCCTGCCGGGTACTGTCGAGTACCACAGCCACCATGATAACCAGAGTTATTGTTTCAACCACAATCTGAACTATTGCAAGGTCGGGCGCCTTCAGAAGCAGAAAGCAAATCACAAGCCCGTAACCTACAATACTGCAGGAGATGACTGCCGACAGCAGATCTTTTGCATGAATGGCAAACAGCGCCCCGAGTATCATTAAAACCAGTATGACTGAAAGAGCCAGTTCCATAATCGACTTATTAAATCATAATCAGTAACATAATCAATAAACCTGCAATGACCCATATTGCATAAACCTGCAATATGCCGGTGTGAGCATTGCTTAAAATATGACTGCACCACAGTATGCCTTTTTTCGAAAGATCATAAATGTCAAACCATTTTTCCTGTGCTTTCCGGTAAATGGCTGACAGAAATCTGAATTCAAGCAATGTCTTGTAAAATTCCGGTGCCGGGTAAGCAGTCTGCTCATAGAATTTTTCACCTCCTATGAAGCTGTCTGATGTCCTGAATTTCTTAATTCCTGAGGCCAGATAAATCAGCACTCCGGCAACAATTGAAATAAGAACCAGAAGTGACACAAACCCTGAATTCCATAAGCCGGAAAATTCAAATTCACCGGTAACAGGCATTAGAATGCCCGGAACCACGAGCCTGGTGGCAAACACGCCGAAGAATATACAGAAAAGTGCAATAATAGTGAAAGGTATCCACATCGGAGCAGGTACTTCTCTCACATTCTCATATTCAGTTTTACGCCTTCCGAGGAAGATGCCTCCGATGAATTTTATAAAACTGGCCAGGGTAAGAGCCGAACCCAGCACTGCAAGAACAAGCCAGAGTACCCATAATTTATTGGATATGCCGTCACCATCGCCGAAGTCGATGATAGCCTGGTAAATCATCCATTTTGATGCGAAGCCGTTGAGTGGCGGAATGCCTGAAATTGACATGGCACAGATAAGGGCTGCAAAAAAGGTCACGGGCATTGCCTTTGAAAGACCTCCGAGGTCATCCAGGTCGTTTTTCCCGGTGCGGTATTCGACGGCACCTGCAGAAAGGAACAATCCGCTTTTATAAAGGGCATGATTAACCATATGAAAAAGCCCTGCGGCAATGCCGGTGAATGTTCCCAGGCTGAGTCCGAGAATCATGTATCCGACCTGTGAAACAGCATGATAACCAAGCAATTGTTTATAGTTATGCTGAATCAGGGCCATCATTACCGCCGTAATAATGGTAGCTACGCCGAGAGTGAGCAGGAGAAGGGTCATCCATTCACCGGGAATAAAGAGATTGGTTAAAATTCTGGCGAGAAAGTATATTCCAAGTAGTTTATCAAGTGATGCCGGAAGATATGCGGATGAAGACGCAGGCGCATCTTTTGCATAGTCGGGTACCCATGTATGGAACGGGAAAGCACCTGCTTTCGTAAAACTGCCTGCAAGCAGGGCAAGGAAAGCAGTACAGCCCGGAACGGTACCAGTAGGTACCTGTATGTCGCTCATGTTTAAATAGCCGGTCATCTTCCAGAGTATGGCTATACCTATTATCATTATACTGTCCGATGCACCTATAAGTATCAGGGTCTTTTTTGCCGTTGCTGAACTCTCTTCGTTATTACTCTGTATTAATTTGTAAAGTGTGATACCAAGAATGCCCCAGAAAGTCAAAAAAATTAACAGGTTATCTGAAAGAACGGCTCCGTATGAACAACCCAGTGTGAGCATAAAATACTCATAATAGTTTTTTATCCGGCCGCTTTTTACATAAACCAGTGAATAGAGAAGAATCAGAAATGAGAACAGGCTGACAAACAGAATAATGAGTTTTGCCAGGTTATCGCTTCTGAAGGCAAAGAAGGAACTGATTACGGAGGGTAATGTTGCAGGAACCAGAGATGCAGGCAGAAGTGTTTTGAGGTCAAATTTCAGTTCGGCCGAGTTGTAGATATTAAATGCCAGCCAGAAAGTTACGGCGCTGATTATCAGAGAGAAAATTCCCTTTGCCGTTCTGATTCTGTCGGGTACCAGAAAAAGAAGAATTCCTGCAAAGCACGGGAGAGCTATAATTGAAAAATATTCGTTCATACTGTCATTTTAGTTTTGACATTATCTCACGGGTTTTATCTGCGGAGGCTTTCAGTATCTCGGCCCCGCTCATAATTTTTCCGCCTGTGCCGGCGTCGTAGGCAACGGCCAGACGTTCGGTACAGCAGTAGCATGGGTCAACAGCAGCTAGTGATATAGTGGCATCAGATATGCTCTGTCCGATGCATGACTTTTTGAATGTGGCTATGTTTACATAGCTTGGTGCCCTTATTTTATGCCGTGCCGGTGAATTTGAACCATCGGAAAACACACAATGGAACACCTCTCCGCGCGGAGCTTCCGCACGTCCGGTACCCATGCCTTCGGGTATGTTTTTCACCTTAACGGCTATATCACCTTCTTTTTCCTTCAGCAGACCGTCAAGGCATTGTTCGATTATTGAAACAGATTCATACATCTCCAGAAGCCTGACTTTTGCCTTTGCAAATACGTCACCCTCTTCAGCTGTGATGACTTTCCAGTTCACAAGCGGGTATGCGGCATAGGGGTCGTCTTTCCTTACGTCAATGGCAACACCCGATGCCCTCGCCGTAGGACCAACCGCACCGAAGTCAAGTATGTCCTGTTTTGTGAGAATCCCAACCCCTTTGGTTCTTGCATGTATCACCGGGTCGTCCATTACCGCACCCGTTAGCAGGTCAGTCTTTTTCTTCACTTCTGCCAGAACCTTGCGAATAGCAGGTATTTTTGCTGCCTCGATATCCCTTCTTACACCTCCGACCTTGAACATCGCATAACTGTTACGGTTGCCCGTGATCATCTCAAAAAGGTCCAGAACCGGCTCGCGGTATTTCCATGCCCACATGAAGACCGTATTGTATCCGAGAAAATGGCCGGCCAGCCCCACCCACAGAAGATGACTGTGAATGCGTTCGAGCTCCCCGATGATGCTCCTTATGTATTTTGCACGGTCGGGCACTTCTATCCTGCATATCTCTTCAACTGCATTGGCAAAGGCAAACGGATGAGACGTTGAACATATACCACATATCCTCTCGACAAGGAAAAAGACCTGATCGTATGTTTTTGATTCTGAAAGCTTTTCAATACCTCTGTGGTTGTAGCCGGTTTCCCATTTTATGTCCTTTACTATTTCTCCCTCACAATAAAGCTTGAAAAGTTCAGGCTCCTCCTGCAGAGGATGGTAAGGACCGATTGGTATGAGAAATTTCTTGCTCATTTCAACTCTTATTAAAATCTTTTCTGTAAGGATAAACTCCCTCAGCCCAGTTGCCTTCGGATATAAGTTTTTCCTGATTGGGATGATTCAGAAAATCAATCCCGAATAATTCATGCATCTCCCTTTCAATCCAGTTAGATGCGTTAAACATATTTGACAGCGATTCAATTTGTGGTTTTTCATGACTCAGCACCACGTGAATGTTGAGTATCAGTCCGGTTTCATCTTTGCTGAAGTGATAATGAATTTCAAACCCCCTTTTGGTATGCAGTGCAGAGGCAATGATAAATCTGCATCCGGCTTCCTGATACAGGTATTCAGCCACCTTCAGCAACGAACCCGGGTTTATCGATACCACATATCTTTTTTCATTTCTTTTTACAGTATCGGTTATCTCCGGGCCGAATCTTTCCTTGAGTTCTCTTATGATTGCTTCTGTGGTCATTTAATTGAATTTCAATATATTTTAGATGCAAATCTTTTATTTCTTCCTTAATTATTATGCTTTTATTTACTTTTCACCAGTTTCACAAGTCCGGCAATAATTGCTTCCGGTTTTGGCGGGCATCCCGGTATATATGCATCAACCGGTATTATCTTATCTACCGGTCCGGCAAATGTGTTGCCTTCAGCAAAGATTCCTCCTGTGCACCCGCATGCGCCTATAGCCACAACCAGGATCGGTTTGGGTGCCTGGTTGTAGATTTCGATCAGGCGATCCCTGTCGCGCATATTGATTGAGCCGTTTACCAGTAACACATCGGCATGTCTGATGCTACCCACCAGCAGTATGCCAAACCTCTCAAGATCGTACCTGGGTGTAAGGCAGTCGAGTATCTCGATGTCGCAGTTGTTACACGATGCGCCGCCGAAATGGAACACCCAGAGTGACTTTTTGAAACAAAAACTTTTAAATCCCACGTTTCTGGTTTTTAATATCCGAAATATGCAAGTACTATAGCAATAACGGCAAGCAGGTTCATCCATACAAAGAAGAAACTTACCGCCTGTTTTATTTTCAGTCTTGGATTTGTGTTCCTGATGAGTGTCAGCAGGAGCACTATTCCAAGTATTTTCAGGACAGCCCATAAAATGCCTGCACCTTTCAGCACAAATCCGTTAAGCAGAAGGGCTGTAAGAAAAGCCGGAAGGATAAACAGCATTATGTATTTCGTAAGTTTAATAAGAGCATAAGGCGCACCGGAATATTCGATAAATGTGCCTTCGGTGATTTCTGTTTCAGCCTCCGCCATATCAAAAGGCACAAGACCGAGTTTTGCCTGTATGCAGAAGATTGCAACTATGAATAATATTATCCCTGAGATGCTTTCAATAAATGGTTTTGAGTGATGCTGTATTGTTATAACCGAATTAAGGTCGAAGTACTGGGATGCTTTTAGAATTATTCCGGCGATAACAAGCAGGAAGGTTGATTCGTAGCTGAGTATCAGTTTCATCTCACGCGAACCTCCTACAGCCGCAAGCGGGTTTCCTGAAGCGAGAGAACCTATCACATATGAAAATGATGGGATTGTAAGCAGGTAGAAGATTACGATGAGGTCGCCCCTGAAGCCCGAGGAGATATTGAAAAGTGGCAACAGGATAAATACTGCGGCCGTCGTTGCACCGAACAATGCAAAAATAGGGGCGAGAAGGAAGATTACCGGCGAACCCTGTTTCGGAAGTATTGTTTCCTTAACCAAAAGAAGTTTGAAGAAGTCGTAGAAAGGCTGAAGCAGGGGAGGTCCTTTACGAAACTGCACCCTGGCCGTAATTTTCCTGTCGAACCAGGAAAGAAAGGCTCCGACTGTTGCAGAAAACAGCAGGCCGGGAAATACAAGAAAATAAAACAGGTTAACTGCCATTTTTACTATTTATCTGATTTATAAATAAAATCCTTTATCAACACTCGGTCATTAAGCTTGAAAATATTTTCTTCCGGTGATTCTTTTATCTCTGTAAATGTCACCGTTCCGGGCGGACAGGCAGCAATGAATTTTTCAATTTCATCGCTGTCGGTCAGGTCATAGTAAAGGTCTTTGTTTCTGTGATGCTTAAAGAAATCTGTCATCATGGTACCGAAGGGGCAGATGGTGACGCACGATTTGCATGACACGCACAGGTTTAAATGACGGTTAATAATGCCTTCTTCATCCTTTTCGAGTGCATCGGCAGGGCATGCTGCAATACATGGTGCATCCTCACATCGGCGGCATGAATATCTGAAAACGGCAAGTTCCCTTATCGTTTTCAGTCCGTTACGGTTGGGAGCAGGGTAATAAACTGCCTCCGGCACCGGCAGGTCATGCCGTTCAGCCAGTGCTTCCCGCATTTTTATCATGTCAATAAGTATCCTTCGTGCCATTTCAGCTCCAGATATGAGGTTGATCCTTAATTTCATCATAAGTAAAGACAGGTCCGTCTTTGCATACAAAATACTTACCCATCATGCAATGCCCGCACTTTCCGAGTCCGCACGACATATTTTTCTCCATCGAGAGATATATGTCATGTTCAGGATATCCCATTTCAAGCAGTTTGAGGGTACTGAACTTCATCATTACCGGGGGGCCGCATACCACTGCAACCGAATTCTTAATGTCAACCTTTACGTCATCAAGCAGGGTAGTAACTACGCCAACCTTTTCTGCCCAGGTGCTGTCGGCCCTGTCAACTGTGCGGAATACTTCAAATTTTGGTATTTTTCTCAGTTCGTTGATATATGGTTTATATATGCAATCTTCAGGCGTTTTTGAACCATAACAGAGAGTGACTTTTCTGAGCTTGTCGGTTATTGCGGCAAGGTTATAAAGAAGTGACCGTATTGGAGCAAAACCGCAACCTCCTCCTAAGATAAGAACTTCCTTATCGTGGAATTTCTCAACAGGATAGCCTCTTCCGAAAGGTCCCCTGATACCCATCATCACTCCGGGCTTAAGGTTATGCATATATTCAGTGACGTATCCGGTTCTCATCACCGTAACTTCAATCTTGTCTTTAACCAGAGGTGAAGATGACGGAGTAAACGGGGCTTCACCTATTCCATCAACCGAAAGCTCAATAAACTGCCCGGTTTTGAAGGAGAACTCCTCCTCAGGCACCAGAACAAAAGTTTTAATGGTTGGTGACTCCACGATTACATCAACCAGTCTGGCTCTTATAGGTTTATATATGTTTTTTTCAGCCGGCATAATCTTTTATTTTGCCAGTTCAATGAATAATTTATTCTTGTTTATTTTTCCTATACATGCTTCGATGCAACGTCCACAGCCGGTGCAGGCTATGTGTTTAAATTTTTCGGGCTTCCAGACATATTTGCACATATATCTGTTTCTGAAGCGTTCGTAAAGGGGTTTCAGAGGGTCTTCGCCACCGGCTGTCTTTTCAAAACCCGGATACTGGCAGGCATCAAGTTGCTTTACCTTGTGGAAACCGGGTTTGTCAATCAGCAGAAAACAGGTACAGGTCGGACAGATCGTAGTACATGCTCCGCACGATACACACGTTGCAGAATGCTTTACCCATATTGCTTTTGATGAAGACCTGACCAGACGGCCTGTTTCTTTATAATCGGGCAGCTCTTTATTTGTGCGGTTAAGCAGATCCTCGATCTCTCTGTGGCGGTTTTCAATACTGGAAATCATGCCTCTGTCACTGAGCGGGGAGGCTGAAAGAGTGTTTGTTACAAATGATTTACCTTTTTCGGAGATCACCTTCAGGATAACCTGATCTTTAATAATACTGACCGCAACATCAGCTCTGTTTTCAACCCATGGTTTTACTCCGTAGGTTGTACAATGGCAATGTTCCTGAGTATCGAAACAGTCAGAACCGATGATAAGAGTATTCTCCCGCCGTTTTCTGTAAAATATATCTTCAAAGCTTTCATCAAGATATATTTCATCAAGTATCCCCAGTGCTTCAATGTCGCAGTTTGGCACTCCGATAATGATTCTCGGTCTTTCGCTCTTTACCGGATCGGTAACATTTTCCTTAATTGGTGTGAAAAATATTTTGAGAGGGGATGCAGGTTTGGGTTTGTTATAGGATATCAGAGGTATCAGTGAAGGCGTCAGCACTTCATAATCCAGACTGAATTCATTTGGCACCGGGGCAAAAACATGATGGGATTCAAGCAGTTCTTCCAGCTTTTTGTCCCATTCTTTTTTGTTAATGAAATAATAATCCATTTATGTGATTTAGTTCACATATAAAAATATATATTATGAAAACAAATTCAATTAAATTTTACTGAAAATTAATGTGAAAAATATCACAAAATTATAAATAACAGAAAAACAATAATATAGAAAACATTGTTTTTTAGAAAAAAATTTGTAACTTGCCTTATCAATAATTTGATAATAATAAATAATGTGAAAAGATTCACAAAAACACTGATAAAAAACAGCCTTAGAAGGATTTTCCTCTACAGGGCATGCCTTAACAGACTCAGGATGATGGGCATGGAGAAAGTCTTTTCGTATACTCTGGCCGATGAGGCAGGGGTATCACCCGATCAGGTCAGAAAAGACTTCTCCGAATTCAATATCAAAGGAAACAAACGGGGAGGTTACGATATAGATGAGCTGCTTGAGAAGATGGAAAACATCTTTTATAAAAACAGGGAGCACAACATTGTACTTATAGGTATGGGTAACCTCGGAATGGCACTATCAAAATACAGCAAGTTTCTTCAGAGAAACATGAACATTGTCGCAACCTTTGATATTGACCCTTTCAAACAAAAAGCCCGGACTGAAATACCTGTTTACGGAATGGACAGACTGAAAGAAATCGTACAACGTTTTAAGGTTAAGGTTGCTATTATTGCCGTTCCCGAAATATCAGCCCAGCAGGTTTGCGATGAACTTGTAAAAGCTGGAATCAAAGGAATTGTAAATTTTGCTCCGGTACTTCTTAAAACACCCCCAAACGTGATTGTAAATAATGTCAACCTGTGCGACGAACTGGAAAGCGTAATCTATTATGTTCACCATCAGCTTAAAGTTGAAGGACTTAAAAACATCGAGCTATTATACGGGGATATGAAATAATGGTGAGGGGACTCGTACAGGGTGTCGGGTTCAGACCTTTTATCTACCGCCTTGCAAATTCACTTAACCTTAAGGGAATGGTAGATAACAGGACCAACGGGGTGTTGATTACAGTTGAAGGGCCGGAAGAAAAAATAACCGAGTTCCGGGAAAAGATTATTAAACTTGCACCGCCGGCCTCACAGATAAAATATCTCGAGATTAAGCCTGGAAAAATTACGGGTTTTAAAGATTTCAGAATAGCTCCGAGCATTAACGGAGGCATGCAGATCACTGAAATCAGTCCCGACATTGCTGTCTGCCCGGAATGTCTTTCGGATATGGTCAATGACCCCTCACGTATTGATTATCCCTTCGTAAACTGCACCAATTGCGGACCCAGATTCACAATTATTGAGAGCCTTCCGTATGACAGGCAAACCACATCAATGAAGAACTTCAGGATGTGCGACAAGTGCGAATCGGAGTACCACAACATCAACGACAGAAGATTTCATGCTCAGCCGGTTGCGTGCAATAACTGCGGTCCGCATTATGTTTATGAAGGTCCGGAGGGGAAAATAGAAAACATCAGCGATATACTTCTTACAGTTGCCGTAAGGATAGATAATGGAGAAACGGTTGCAGTAAAAGGTCAGGGGGGATATCATCTTATCTGTAATGCGGTTGATGCCGGAGCTGTGTCAAAACTGAGAACGCGCAAGCATCGCGACGCAAAACCTTTCGCCGTGATGTTCAGGGATATCGGAACACTTCTCGAATATTGCCATGCAGACAAAACCGAACTGGATGAGATAACTTCATGGCGCAGGCCCGTCGTCATCCTGAGGCAGAAAAAAGAGTTGCCCGGCGAAGTAAACAGTAACCTGGGAACAACGGGAGCAATACTTCCGTACATGCCTTTTCATTATCTGCTGTTCAGGTATCTGAAAACCCCGGCAATAGTTTTTACAAGCGGTAACATTTCGGAAGAACCTGTAATAAAGGATGATGCAGAAGCCCGGAAGACTCTTATGCCCGTGGCCGGCGCTCTACTCTCCTATAACAGGGAAATTATAAACCGTGCTGACGATTCTGTGGTGCGGGTTGCGGCAGGCAGGCCACGAATCATCCGACGCGCAAGAGGATATGTTCCTTCACCCGTTGACCTTTCCTTCGACGCTGACGGCATCATCGCACTGGGCGCCGAACAGAAAAATTGCTTCTGCATAGGCAGGGACAACCAGGCAATCATGAGCCAGCATATCGGCGACCTGAAAAACATGCCGGCATACGTTTTCTTCAAAGAATCAATAGAAAGATTCTGCCGGATGTTCCTTTTTACTCCGCGGATTATTGCCTGCGACATGCATCCCGATTACCTTTCAACGGTTTATGCCGGAGAACTTCAGAAAAAATACGGCACCCGCTTAATAAAAGTCCAGCATCACCATGCTCATATAGCTTCATGCATGGCTGAAAATCAGCTTGATGAAAAAGTTATTGGTATCAGCTTCGATGGTACGGGGTATGGAACCGACGGAAATATATGGGGTGGCGAGTTTCTTGTTGCTGACCTTAAGGGATTTACACGATATACACATCTTGATTATATACCCCTCCCGGGAGGCGATAAAGCTGTTGATGAACCGTGGAGAACAGCCTTTTCATACCTTTATTTATATTACGGCAATACAATAGATTACAAAAGAATTAAAGCATTCACCTCTGTGGGTAGAGAAAATATGGAAATTGTCAGGCAAATGATTGATAAAAATATAAACACACCATTGAGTTCAGCCGCAGGCAGGCTCTTCGATGCGGTTTCAGCAATGCTCGGACTCTGCACAGTGTCATCATTCGACTCTGAAGCCCCGATGAGGCTCGAAGCGGCAATAAATACTTCAACAGATGACTATTATCCTTTTAAAATTACTGAAACCCTGAGCTTTGCCCCTGCAATAAAAGCAATTCTCGAAGAATCAGAAAAAAATGAATTGTCGTATATTTCGGCAAAATTTCACAATACTGTTGCAAGAGCTTCACTGACAGTAGCGGAAAAGATGAGAAAAGAACTGAAAATTAATAAAGTGGTCCTTTCGGGAGGAGTTTTTCAGAATAAGTACCTTCTCGAAAAAACCTGCGAACTGCTCTCAAAATCAGGTTTCGAGGTTTTTACCAATACGATTGTTCCCGCAAACGACGGAGGAATTGCTCTTGGACAGCTTGCAGTTGCATCTGGATTTAAATAATGATATGTGTCTGAGTTTACCCGCAAAAGTTATTGAGATAAACGGTGATATGGCCAGTGTATCGGTTGGAGGTGCTATGTTTAATGCAGGCCTTCAGCTGCTTGATGATGTGAAACCGGGCGATTATGTTCTTCTTCATGCCGGTTTCGCAATACAGAAAATAAACAAAGATGAGGCTGAAGAAATCCTCCGGCTGCTGGAAGAAATGCAGGACGAGTCAGATTAATAATTTGTTATGAAGTATATTGACGAGTATCGCGACGGTAAATTAATCAGGACACTGGTGAAAAAGATCAGGAAGGAAGCCACGGGTTCATATACTTTTATGGAGGTATGCGGAGGTCATACAGCAGCAATTCACCGTTTCGGTATACCGTCGCTTCTGCCGCCCGGTATCACACTTCTGTCGGGTCCGGGATGCCCCGTTTGCGTTACACCTGTAATAGTAATTGACAGAGCCATCGGAATAGCATCACGGAAAGACGTAATCATCACCTCCTTCGGCGACCTTATAAGAGTGCCCGGTTCCGTTTCATCGCTGGAAAAGGAAAAAACACATGGTGCTGACGTCAGAATTGTCTTTTCTGCTCTTGAAGCACTCAAAATAGCTAAAGATAACCCCGGCAAAAAGGTTGTTTTTATGGGCATCGGCTTTGAAACAACAGCCCCCGGAACAGCGGCGGCTGTCATGAAAGCCAAAGAACTGGCTGTCAAAAATTTTTTCGTCCTGAGTGCCCATAAAATTATGCCGCCCGCTATGGAAGCAATTATATGTGACGGTACTGAAATAAACGGGTTTATCTGTCCGGGACACGTCTCAACCATTACAGGCGCAGAAGCTTTCAGATTCATCTCTGATAAGTATAATCTGGGATGTGTTATCTCGGGCTTCGAACCTGTTGATATTCTGATGACGGTTCTGATGCTTGTACGGCAGGTAAACAGCCGGAAATTCAATACAGAGATTCAATATTCCAGAGCTGTTTCCATGGAAGGAAATACGAAAGCCCGGGAGATAATGAAAGAAGTTTTCACCCTTTCCGACAACGAATGGAGAGGGCTGGGTGTTATAAAACTGAGCGGACTGGAACTCAATGAAAGATATTCCGACTTTGATGCTGCTGAAGTTTTTAAGATGAATGGTTTAAGGGAAATTCCGAAGGAAAATGCCTTATGTTTGTGCGGTGAGATTCTGAGGGGGAGGAAAAGGCCGACCGACTGCAGGCTCTTTGCCCGGGCATGTACTCCGGAGAATCCCGTTGGTGCATGCATGGTATCGTCGGAAGGTGCATGCAATGCATTCTATAAATACAGAAGAAATGGCTGAATATATCACACTGAATCATGGAAGCGGAGGAAGACTTACCGGGGAACTGGTCAGGGAAATCTTTGCATCCCGGTTTGGAATGAATGAACCTTTTACCGATTCGGCCATATTTAATGTTGCCGGTGGCGATATTGCATTTACCACTGATTCGTATGTGATTGATCCGATATTTTTTCCTGGCGGCGATATAGGGAAGCTGGCAGTATGCGGCACAGTAAACGATCTGGCAGTGGCCGGTGCCGTGCCGCTTTACCTCTCATCATCTTTTATTATTGAAGAAGGATTTCCGGTTGAAGACCTGATAAAGATATCGGAGTCTATGGCAAAGGAGGCGGAAAAAGCAGGGGTCAGGATTATTGCCGGTGATACCAAGGTGGTGGAAAAGGGCAAGTGCGATAGGATTTTCATTACCACAACCGGTGCCGGTATAATCAGGGAAGGATGCAGTCATATAGGAAGTGCTGCAGGAGTAAAACCAGGCGACAGGCTGATAATAAACGGTCCTGTCGGGAACCATTCGATAGCCATAATGGGAGCCCGGAAACAACTCAGTTTTACCACCCAGGTACTTTCCGACTGCGCTTCACTGGTCCAGCTTATCAGCAAGGTTCTGGTTTCCGGGGTGGAAGTTCATTTTATGCGCGACCTTACGCGCGGCGGACTGGCTACAGTGCTCAATGAACTTTCGGAAATGACAGGTATGGGAATTGAAGTGGATGAGAATAAAATACCTGTAGATGAACCTGTGAGAGGCCTGTGTGAGATGATGGGATTCGACCCGCTTTACCTTGCCAATGAAGGTAAGGTCCTGATTGTGGTTCCGGAGAACGGGTGCAGCAAGATAATGGCTGCTCTTCGTTCTGACCCTCTCGGTGAAAAAGCGGAGATAATAGGAGAGATAACGGGAAAAAAGAACAAAATGGTTGTGGCAAAAACCGTTACGGGAGGAACACGTGTGCTTGATATGCATTCAGGCACACAGCTTCCGAGAATATGTTAAAAAAATGAACTATGCACGAACTGGGGGTAGCGGAAAACCTTGCTTCCATTGTACTTGAGGTGGCAGGTAACGAAAAACTTACGAAAGTCACTAAAGTAAATGTCAGCATCGGAGAGATGTCACAGATAGTACCGGATCTTCTGGAGACAGCTTTTCAGGTTACCGTGGCAGGAACAATTGCTGAAAATGCAATACTTGAAATGGAAATCATACCGGTGAAGCTTAAATGCATGGATTGCAATAAGGAATTTGAACTGCATGAAAATAATTTTATATGTGAAAGCTGTGGCTCACAAATGGTTGAAATAATTTCGGGTACAGAGATGTTTTTAAAAAGTATTGAAGGAGAGTAAGTATGGAAATTAAAATAATGAAAAATATCCTAAACCGTAACCAGGATAAGGCGAATGAGGTAAGAGCAATTATGAAGGAAAAGAATATAACCATGATAAACCTCATCAGTTCACCCGGTTCCGGCAAAACAACCCTTCTCGAGAGGATATGCGAACGGATAACAGGGCACTTCCGGACAGGCGTCATTGAGGGAGATGTCACTACCGACCGCGACGCACAAAGGCTGAAAAGGTTCGAGATTCCTATTGTGGTAATCAATACCGAAGGTGGATGCCACCTCGATTCACATAGCATTTATAAAGTTCTCGACTGCTTTGATCTGGACAATCTTGACGTTCTGTTTGTAGAAAATGTAGGAAACCTTGTTTGTCCTGCCGCCTTCGATCTGGGCGAGTCGTTCCGGCTTGCAATAGTAAGTGTTCCCGAAGGTGATGATAAACCTGCCAAATATCCGATGCTTTTCAGACAGGCAAGGGCAATAATCCTCAATAAAATAGACCTGCTGCATCATACAAATTTCAATCTGAAAAACTTTATCGAAGATCTCAGAAAAATAAACCCGTCTTCTCCGCTTTTTAGAGTCTCATGCACAAAAGAAACTGGTATCGTGGAATTTATGGAATGGCTCGGGAAACAAATTAAAAAAAATTAATCTCCGGTTAAAGCATCCGTTAACTTTTGTTAATTTTTTAACAATTCCTGAAAATTATGATAATTGTAAGTTTTTTTTATAACGCTTTAATGTTATTTTTGCCCCTTCTGTGAAAAAACAAGAAACCAAACGCAAAAACAAAAAACTTACAATAATGTATAACGTCGGAAATCTGGTCAAGGAACTTGCTGAGAAGCACGGCAGGCGAAGAGACAGCCTGATTCCTATTCTGCAGGGTATTGTTGAAAAACACAATTACCTTACGGATGAAGCCATGGTAGAGGTAGCAAAAGAACTTGATATTTCTGCTGCCGAAGTATATGGTACAGCTTCCTTTTACTCTTTTCTCGATACTGAGCCGAGGGGAAAGTATGTAATTAGGGTATGTAAGACTATAACCTGTATGATGAAGGGTAAAAATGAAGTACTTCAGACACTTGAAGATATGCTTAAGATTAAAGTGGGAGAAACTACCCCCGATAAGATGTTTACCCTTCTGGAAACCAACTGCATTGGCTGGTGTCATAAAGCCCCGGCAATGCTTATAAATGAAATACCTTACACTGAGCTCACACCTGAAAAGGTTGTAGAGATACTGAAAAGCTATATGAAAAAATAATCTAACAATTCGGAGTTATGGCAGAGAAAGGTTTAAACAAAGTTGATCTAATATTTGAGCAGGTTAATCCCAGGGATGTGCTTAAAAAAGCATATGAGATGACCAGCGAGGAGATAATCAGGGAAATACTTGAATCAGGATTGAAGGGAAGGGGTGGAGCTGGTTTCCCTACGGGTTTGAAATGGAAATATACGGCAGCAGAAAAAGATCCGGAAAAATATGTAGTATGTAATGCAGATGAAGGTGAACCCGGGACTTTCAAAGACAGGGAGATACTCGACAGGGTGGCTTATAAGGTTTATTGCGGAATGGCTATTGCAGCACTTGCAATAGGTGCAAAGCAGGGTTACGTTTACCTGAGAGGTGAATATAAATTTCTTCTCCCCAAGCTGTTAAAAGAACTTGAATCGTTTCATAAACTTCTGGCTGAGGCAGGTTACAACTTCAGAATTAATTACAGGCTTGGTAGCGGGGCATATATATGCGGTGAGGAGAGCGCACTTTTCGAATCAATACAGGGTGAGAGAGGTGAACCGAGGAATAAACCCCCTTATCCGACAACATCAGGTCTCTTCTTTAAACCTACCGTCATAAACAATGTCGAAACACTTGTGACGGCAATGATGATAATTCATCACGGGGCTGAAGCTTACAAAAAGCTCGGGACAAGGGATTCGAGAGGTTCAAAAGTGTTCTCGGTTTCGGGTGATACTCCGATACCGGGCATCTATGAGCTGGAGCTTGGAATGACCGTTCAGCAGTTTGTCAACGAATTCGGCGATGGCGACACAAAAGCTGTTCAGGTAGGAGGTGCATCGGGTTTCTGCGTGCCGAGAAAAAGATTTGCCGACACAATCATAGGTTTTGAAGGAGTGCCCACAGGCGGTTCAATGAAGCTTTTTAACAGCTCACGTTCAATGTATAATGTCCTTCATAACTATCTGGAATTTTTCACCGAAGAATCATGCGGTCAGTGCACTCCATGCCGCGTAGGATGCCAGCAGCTTCTTAAAGGCATCGAGAAAGTGAAAAAAGGAGAAGTCAAATCATCTTACCTCAACGAACTGATAAAGCTTGCCGATACCATGAAGCTGGCCTCGAAGTGCGGACTAGGCCAGTCGGTCGGTAATGCTTTCAGAACCATTGTGGAAAATTTCAGGGAAGAAATTATTTATTAATCTGCTAAACTGAGAAAAATATGGTTAACCTTACAATAAACGGACAAAAAGTATCTGTAGAGCCCGGAACGACAATTCTGGCTGCTGCAAAGAAAATGAATATAAATATTCCGACACTCTGCAACCATCCCGACCTTTGTGTTGCCGGTAACTGCAGGGTTTGCGTGGTTGAGGTTGAAGGTGCCAGAACCCTCGTTGCATCGTGTGCAACACCTGTTTCGGAAGGAATGAAGATTCAAACCAACAGTCTGAAGGTGCGAAATGCTCGCAAACATATTGTTGAACTTCTTCTTTCTGAACACAGAAGCGACTGCACAAAGTGCTATAAAAACCAGAAATGTGAACTCCAGGCTCTTGCCAATGAATTTGCATTCGGCGAGTCAATTTTCCTCGACCTTGTCGAAGATCATCATTATACTATTGACAGGTCATCTCCTTCGTTTATTAAAGATGACAGCAAGTGCATACGCTGCCAGCGCTGCGTGAGAACATGTGCCGAACTGCAGTTTATATCTGCCGTGGCAGTGGCAAATAAGGGTAAAGATCAGAAGATCTCTTCATTCCACGATAAGCCGATGAGCCATGTTGTATGTACCAACTGCGGCCAGTGTGTTAACCGTTGTCCCACCGGCGCACTTGTTGAAAAGACATATATCGACTATGTTTGGGATGCAATATACGACCCGGATAAACATGTGGTTGTGCAGACAGCACCTGCTGTAAGAGTGGCTCTCGGTGAAGACCTCGGATATGACCCGGGCGAAAGGGTTACAGGAAAACTTGTTACGGCACTGCGCCAGCTCGGTTTTGATTCTGTACTCGATACCGATTTTACGGCCGACCTCACTATTATGGAAGAAGGAACAGAGCTTCTTACAAGGTTAAAGAAAATACTGGTTGAAGGCGACAGGAAGACCAAACTGCCGATGTTTACATCCTGTTCACCGGGATGGATAAAGTTCATCGAACACAAATATCCGGAGTTCCTGCCCAACCTTTCTACCTGTAAATCACCGCAGCAGATGTTTGGCGCACTGGCAAAGACTTATTATGCACAGAAAAGAAGACTTGACCCGGCAAAAGTTGTGTCGGTCTCGATAATGCCGTGCACAGCTAAGAAATATGAAGCCGACAGGCCTGAGATGAGGGCGAGCGGCTATAAGGACGTGGATTATGTACTCACCACACGCGAGCTGGCAATAATGATCAAGCAGGCAGGTATAGATTTCAGATCTCTTGAACCATCTCATTATGATTCAATAATGGGTGAGTCAACCGGCGCTGCAGTTATATTCGGAGCTACCGGTGGCGTTATGGAAGCAGCCCTGCGTACAGCCTATGAAATAGTAACCGGGCATGAGGTACCGTTTAAAAATCTTAATATCACACCTGTGAGAGGACTCGAAGGTGTAAGGGAAGCATCAATTAAGATCGAAGGATGTCTAAATGAATGGAAATTCCTCGAAGGTGTGGAGCTCAGGGTTGCCGTTGCACACGGACTTGCAAATGCCAACAGGCTGATGAGGAAATTGCGAAAAGGAGAAGTAAATTATCATTTTATTGAGATAATGGCCTGCCCGGGCGGATGCATCGGCGGCGGCGGACAACCTATCCCGACAAATGAAGAGATAAGGAAAAAACGTGTTGAGGCAATCTATGAGGAGGACGAACATATGATTTACAGAAAGTCACATGAGAATCCTGAAATCATAGGAGTTTATAAGGAGTTTCTGGGCAAACCCAACAGTCATAAGGCACACGAACTGCTTCATACGCATTATACCGAGAGGGAGAGTTATTAAAATAAAAAAAGCCGGCAGCAAGCCGGCTTTTTTTGTTATATACTTTTGTCAGGTTTTTATTCTCTCCGCAACCCACGCAATATTCTCCCCTAATGTCCTCATGGTTTTTATGCCCTCCTCGTCTTTCAGAACCTCTCCTTTCTCCCGGCCAACACCAATGTTCCAGTACGATGAGCCGGGGATGATCATCTCGTTTATCAGGAAAAAATGATTGATACTGTCAAATGCATGTATTGCCCCGGCACGCCTGACCGATATTACCGCCGCACCTATTTTCCTTTTAAGAGGAGACCCCATTCCCCTTAACGCATATCCTGCAACGTCTATCAGCGCCTTGGTCTCTGACGTGATATCGGAAAAATATACCGGCGAACCTATAAGTATAACATCCGCTTCAAGCATCTTTTCAATACACATGTTCAGATAATCATTCCGATAACCATCGGAATCCTGATGGCAACGACCGTCTTTCTCCTGCCTGCACTTCATGCATGCAATGCATCCTTTAACCTTTTTTCCACCAACCTGAATGAGCTCGGTTTCAAACCCTTTCTGATTCAATACTTTCAAAACTTCAGTAAGAAGTATCTCAGTGTTCCCGCCTTTGCGCGGACTGCCGTTAAATGCTACTGCTTTCATAATCAGATATTAAAATTGATTGTCTGGTTAATATGTTATCCTTATTCAGTTCAATTTTACTACTGTTAAATTTTCGGGTTCATCACATCTTTTTATAATTTTCCAGGGTGCTTCTGAATACTTTCAGAAACCTTTCCCTGGCGTATTCATGTTTCACAACAGGAGGCGGATAATCCGGTTCATTGAAGTTTTTAACCCACTTTTTGATGTATATCAGATCCGGATCATACTTTTTTGCCTGCTCATAAGGATTGAATATTCTGAAATACGGAGCGGCATCGCAGCCGCATCCTGCCGCCCATTGCCAGTTGCCATTATTGGATGACAATTCATAATCTAGAAGTTTTTCGGCAAAATATGCTTCTCCCCAGCGCCAGTCTATAAGCAGATGCTTGGTAAGAAAACTGGCAACTATCATCCTTACCCGGTTATGCATAAATCCCGTTTCATTAAGTTCACGCATTCCGGCATCTACAATCGGATAACCGGTCTCTCCTTTACACCATTTTTCAAATTCTTCTTCATTGTTTCTCCAGATTATGTAATCATATTTTCTCTTGAAACTTCGGTCGGTAACAAAAGGATAATGATACAGAATCATCATAAAAAATTCTCTCCAGATTAATTCATTCAGAAACTGCTCATTAAGACTCATTGCTTTTAAAACAAGCTCTCTGATGCTAATGGTTCCATAGCGGAGATGCACACTTAATTTTGACGTCCCGTTCATAAACGGAAAATCACGCGTAAGATGATAATGCCGGATTATATTTTCGTCTATAACCGCCGGGGGAGCGTTGACTTCAGTGTTTTTAAAACCCAGTTCCTCAAGGGAAGGAATGTGGAACGGTCTGGTTTTGTAAAAATTATGCAACAGACTTTCACTCGGGTATCTGCTTATTTTTTCTTCATTGAACCTTTTTTTCCATGCTTTTGAATAAGGTGTGAACACCTTAAACGGAGTACCGTCGTCTTTCAGTATTTCCGACTTTTCAAAAATAACATGTTCTTTGAAAAGATTGAATGCAACTCCCTTACTCTTCAGAAAATCAAAAATTTCATTGTCCCGTTTTATTGTCTCCGGCTCATAGTCAGAGTTTGCAAAAACAGAAATGACATTGTATTGATTAAGCAATTCCTTAAATATGTTCAGAGGTTTCCCGTGCTTAACCAGCATTGAACTGCCGGTTTTCAGAAGGTCCTTCTGTAATCCCACGATGGCTTGATGAATAAAAACTACTCTTTTATCCTTCTTGTCCGGTAGTTTTTCAAGTATGTCTGTATCAAATATAAACAAGGGTAAAACCGGGTTGCTGTTTTTCAGGGCTTCGTATAAACCGGCGTTGTCGTAAAGCCTTAAATCGCGCCTGAACCAGAAAATGGTAATTTTGGTTTTATTATTGCCGGTATTACTGCTCATTATACTGGTTAAGTATTAATGTTCAGTTCATTTTTAATCATGCCGGTGATTTAACAGGATTAACACCTGATGGTTTTGGATTACTCATTAACATTTTCATCATCCTTTCGTGGCGGAGCATATAAATCCTCCACTCTTATCCTTCCGGAATTATCTTCATCGCCGGCCGGCTCAACAACATCCTCCCTTGCCCTGCTGTTGAAATAGAGAATGAATCCGAAAATCGGAAACAGGGGTTTCATAACGGCGCTTACTACCGAGGAAAGAAAAAGCATTACCGGATTTACTGCAGTATCCGTTAGCAACGATGTTTCCTGAGGATTAGTCAGCACCTTAAGAAAGGTACCTGTAAATGGCAGCATAATGAGTCCGGATAAAACAATGGAAACAACCAGGTAGAGTATAAAGAAAACAGCCGACCAGCCGATATTAGGCCAGAGGTTTCTGTGCGATAACCTTACTGTTCTGGAAATTACATGAGCTATATTGTCTCCCTCGACCATCATTACCGGGAGGATGAAGAAAGAAATCATTCCGAGATACAGAGCAGCAAAAATTACTCCTACAATAAATACCATAATGCCGGCAGCAAGAATAAAGGAGGCAACAAAGGAAAAGAGTATTATAATAATAAGGTATGGTAAAAAGTATCTCAGGGATTTCCATGTGCAGGTCAATATGTTGCTGGTATTATCAAGTGGTTTTACCAGGATGTAATAATGCAGTATGACACTGAAAAGAAGACTCAGAACAACTAGTCCGATTACCGGAACTATTTTAGCCTTAATCATTATCATTAATTCTTCAGGGTCAGTAAGGTTCATGAATTCATTAATATTTAAAAGGATTGTTGCATACTCGGAGATTGCTGACATTACAAGTGATATCAGAAACAGAGCAAGGAATCTGGTTTTATAGAATTGCCATAGTGATGACATTGCAGAATCAAGGTCATGTCTTCTGTATAAGGGGTGGCTGTTAAAAGAATCCATAGAAACAAGTTTTTAATATTTCAAAAATAACCAAATATATAGAGCTTCCTGTCGGGTTTCAAATATAAAAATTAAATCTTTTGTCATTTTTTCTTTTCATACAAAGGGGCATACGGTATTTTAGGTTATAAAGGTATCCCAACGGTCATTTTTGCCCGTAGGGCATGAGGTTTTGTAGCAGGAAGGATATAAATATTTATTGTATTGCCCGTAGGGCATACGGTATTTTAGGTTATAAAGGTATCCCAACGGTCATTTTTGCCCGTAGGGCATGAGGTTTTGCAGCAGGATGGATATAAATATTTATTGCATTGCCCGTAGGGCATACGGTATTTTAGGTTATAAAGGTATCCCAACGGTCATTTTTGCCCGTAGGGCATGAGGTTTTGTAGCAGGATTGATATAAATATTTATTTCATTGCCCGTAGGGCATACGGTATTTTAGGTTATAAAGGTATCCCAACGGTCATTTTTGCCCGTAGGGCATGAGGTTTTGTAGCAGGAAGGATTTAAATATTTATTGCATTGCCCGTGGGGCATACGGTATTTTAGGTTGTAAAGGTATCCCAACGGTCATTTTTGCCCGTAGGGCATGAGGTTTTGTAGCAGGATGGATATAATATTTATGGTATTGCCCGTAGGGCATACGGTATTTTAGGTTGTAAAGGTATCCCAACGGTCATTTTTGCCCGCAGGGCATACGGTTTTGTAGCAGAATGGATTTAAATATTTACGGTATTGCCCGTAGGGCATACGGTATTTTAGGTTATAAAGGTATCCCAACGGTCATTTTTGCCCGTAGGGCATGAGGTTTTGTAGCAGGAAGAATATAAATATTTATTGTATTGCCCGTAGGGCATACGGTAATGTAGATTGAAAAGGTATCCCAACGATAATTTTTGCCCGTAGGGCATAAGGTTTTGTAGCAGGATGGATATAAATATTTATTGCATTGCCCGTAGGGCATACGGTATTTTAGGTTATAAGGTATCCCAACGGTCATTTTTGCCCGTAGGGCATGAGGTTTTGTAGCAGGAAGGATTTAAATATTTATTGCATTGCCCGTAGGGCATACGGTATAAAGATTCATGCAGGTATGGCCCGTAATGATCCCCGGCATTTCTCTTCCTTCTCTGATTCGCAAAGAAGTGGTCAGGGGTATGAATAAATTTCGGGTATTGCTCACTTCCTTCGCGATCCCCGGGGGATTACCTTCGGTGATCCCTGGGGGAGGTTCCCGGCACCAACAGGCAAAATTCAGCTGTCGCTGAATTCTATTGTGTTTTTCGCCTGTCAGCTCACTCATGC
>Ga0067045_1027561_pt1 | contig 91950 bp, 79 predicted proteins | sample TerdegcTABiofilm_FD_59184 | JGI IMG/M metagenome (GOLD analysis project Ga0067045, IMG submission 59184) | Combined Assembly of (Gp0054472, Gp0054536) Wastewater bioreactor microbial communities from Singapore -Terephthalate degrading...
GCTCGACGAACCGTCCAACGACCTCGACGTTGAAACCCTGCGTTCCCTGGAAGAAGCCCTGCTGGACTTCCCGGGCGCCGCCATTGTGATCTCTCACGATCGGTGGTTCCTCGACCGCGTCGCGACCCACATCCTCGCGTATGAAGATGACTCGCAGGCGGTGTTCTTCGAAGGTAACTACACCGAGTACGAAGCGGATCGCAAGAAACGCCTGGGCGAAGCCGCTGCCCAGCCGCACCGTGTACGTCACAAGAAACTGGCCTGATTCGGGTCGGTTTGGAAAAGCGGAGCCTTCGGGCTCCGTTTTTTTTGCCCATGACTTCCTGACGAACATCGATCAAATGTGGGAGGAGGCTTGCCTCCGATAGCGGTTTTTCAGTTGGTGCATGGCGCCGTTTTGAAATCCCCTTTTAGGTGCGATAAATGCCTGTTTTTCAGGTTTATTTATATCCAATGCACCATTTAAATTCACAAAGGCGACATTTTGCCCTGTCGCGGTGCGACATGAATTGATAAAGTCCGGCTCAATCGCCCTTAACGACAATAAATTTGCCGAGACTTTTCATGATCGAATCCGTTGAATCCTTCCTTGCCCGCCTGAAGAAACGCGACCCCGACCAGCCGGAATTCCACCAGGCCGTAGAAGAAGTCCTACGCAGCCTGTGGCCGTTTCTTGAAGCCAATCCTCACTACCTGACCTCGGGCATCCTGGAGCGCATCTGCGAGCCGGAACGTGCGATTACTTTCCGGGTGTCGTGGGTCGATGATCACGGCAAGGTTCAGGTCAACCGCGGTTTCCGTATCCAGATGAACAGTGCCATCGGCCCGTACAAGGGCGGCCTGCGCTTTCACCCGTCGGTCAACCTGGGCGTATTGAAATTCCTCGCCTTCGAACAGACCTTCAAAAACTCCCTGACCTCGTTGCCCATGGGCGGCGGCAAAGGCGGCTCGGACTTCGACCCCAAGGGCAAGAGCGACGCCGAAGTGATGCGCTTCTGCCAGGCGTTCATGAGCGAGTTGTACCGCCATATCGGCGCGGACGTGGACGTCCCGGCCGGCGATATCGGCGTGGGTGCCCGCGAGATCGGCTTCCTGTTCGGCCAGTACAAGCGCCTGAGCAACCAGTTCACCTCCGTGCTGACCGGCAAAGGCATGACCTACGGCGGCAGCTTGATCCGCCCCGAAGCCACCGGTTTCGGTTGCGTGTACTTCGCTGAAGAAATGCTCAAGCGCGATGGCCTGCGGGTCGAGGGCAAGCGCGTGGCGGTCTCCGGCTCCGGCAACGTGGCGCAATACGCGGCGCGCAAGGTCATGGACCTGGGCGGCAAGGTGATTTCGTTGTCCGACTCCGAAGGCACCCTGTACGCCGAAAACGGGTTGACGGAGGAGCAATGGTCGGCGCTGCTGGAGCTGAAAAACGTCCAGCGCGGTCGCATCAGCGAACTGGCGGCCCGTTACGGCCTGGAGTTCCGCGCCGGTAAAACCCCGTGGGAACTGGCGTGCGACATCGCGCTGCCATGCGCCACCCAGAACGAACTCAACGCCGACGCTGCCCGCGCCCTGTTGCGCAACGGCTGCCTCTGCGTGGCCGAAGGCGCCAACATGCCGACCACCCTGGAGGCTGTGGATATCTTTATCGACGCAGGCATTCTGTTCGCCCCGGGTAAGGCGTCCAACGCTGGCGGCGTGGCGGTGAGTGGCCTGGAAATGTCGCAGAACGCCATGCGCCTGCTGTGGACCGCCGGTGAGGTGGACAGCAAACTGCACAACATCATGCAGTCGATCCACCACGCGTGCGTGCATTACGGTGAGGAAAACGGCCGGATCAACTACGTGAAAGGCGCGAATATCGCCGGCTTCGTCAAAGTCGCCGACGCGATGCTGGCCCAAGGCATCGTCTAGGTCTCGGCCTCGATGCGCAGCACTTCGATCAACTGATCGCCGACGGGGCGCTGCCACAGCACCTCGTCGCCCACCCGCGCCCCGAGCAGCGCCCGACCCAGGGGCGAACCCCAGTTGATCAGGCCCGCACCGGCATCGGCCTGGTCTTCACCGACCAACTGAATGCGCTGTTGCTCGTCCTGCTCATTGGCAAAGGTCACCCAACTGCCGATCTGCACCTTGTCGGTGGACACAGCCGGCGCCACCACCTGGGCACTCTGTAGCCGCTGGTTGAAGTAACGCAAATCCCGCTCAAGGTCGGCCTGGCGCTGTTTGTCGGCCTGTTCGCCCTTGGCGGATTCGACGCTGTATTCCTGCTGCAACTGCGCGACCTTGGCCTGCAACTGCGCCAACCCGCGCGCGGTGAGGCGATTGGGTTGCTCGCTGACCTGACGCTCGACCGGTGGGTCGGCCTGGGCGGCGGCGCTGTCTTCATTCACAAAAGCTCGGCTCATGACAGGCTCCCTCTATAAGCGTTTGGGCCATGTTCGCCGCACTTAAGTTTCGACGAATGTCTGAAAGCGACCTATTGCGAGCGATAAGCCTTGGCTGCGTCGCGATCCTTCTCCTGCTGCCAGGCGCGCTCGCGCTCGTCCCAGTGATGGTCTTTGTAGTTGCGCAACTCTTCGTTTTCGCGCATGGCCTTGCACTGGCGAAAGCCATCTTCCCAGCCTTCGGCGTATACGCGGTCTTTCAGATAACGCGGCACATTCTTGCGAAACTCCCCGGTGATCACCCCCGCGGCCTGGCGACCACTGCTGCAACCGTCATCGAAGCCATCGGCAAACGCCGGTGGATAGCCCTTGGCCAGCAACTCCTGATGGGTCGATTGGCAACCCGACAACCCCAGCACCGCACACAGCATTACTGCATACCGCCACATTACTTGCTCCCTGGCCGTTTCACGGCTGATAGGGGAAGTCTAGAAGGGGATTCGTCGGGGGGATGTGAAAGGGGGGTGAGAAAGGTGTTGGGTTAAAGGGCCATCAATGACGATTCTCTTTAAATTGCAGGACGATTCCTAGAGAATCTCTGCCCTATTGCGCCTTAGGGTTTGGATCACTAGCCTCCTGACTTCGCTGTGAGAACAGTGACCGGGTTTAGCGACCCGAACCACCGAGACGCATCCTCTGTACACATTAGGCAGGCGGTTTTTACGTTCGTCGATATCGTGTTATGGCGGCTGTGCGTGGGAGATCTTCGGATCTGCCGGGTGTCTAGGTGACCGGTTCGCTAACCTGCGTACAGCTGCCACCCCTTCATGTTTAGCGACGTGTTGTGGTGGTCCTTTATTTCACTTAGAGGTGCATCATGACTAAAGTCGTGCCCGATCCACCACAGTCCTCAATCACCACCCTAGGCGTCGTTACGTTCGGCGACTACGGCGAAAACGAAAAACCGTTGTTTCGCGTCAATGCCGGCATGCCCATTGATGAAGCGCTAGAGCACGCCTCCACCCTGCTTTACTACTCTAAGAAACTTGCAATGGAAGCCGCCATGGATGTCCGTGGCGAACAATATGCCTGGGCTGCGCATTTTTTATGTGAGATGGGCAAGGCTGTAGTGGATGATCTGACTCAGGCGCTAACACCCGCAGCCTAAAGGTAGACACTGTTCCTGTGGCGAGCGGGTAAGCCCACTTGCCACAGGTTTATCGATAGCCTTGTAAGAGGCTTCCCGCTATCACCCTGCAACCATCAAGCGTAATAACCCACGGTCTTTTTCAGCTGATCTGCGTATTCGTATATCTCATCAATGGAAGAGATCGCATGACGTGTCTCGTTTTTTTCTTCGTCAAAAATCCCGAGGTACTTCTGGCTTCGGTTGAAGTGAAGACGACAAATTGGTTTGCGGTTGTTGTCATCCAACAATATCCCAAAATAGCTTTGGGTATCTCGCTGAACAATTCGTTTGGCATCGACCACTGATCGGACAAGGGCCCGAACGATGTGATAACCCTCCAGTTCTTCCAGCGTAGTCAGGATCTTGTCTCCTGACTCGTCTCTATCCTGCGTATCTGCGTTTGCGCTGTTTGTGACGGGCATCGATGTCATTATCGGTTGGATCGTGCCGCTCATCGCTGACTTCAGGCGATCGTTGATCTGGTCATTTAGAAACTGGGCTAAGGCTTTTCGAGTCAGTTCATAAAATTGCTCACGCACTTTCTGCGTGATTACTCCCTCATAAACGCGGGATGCGAAGAATTTTACGAAGTCATCTTCTGGCTTGCTGACTTGAGCGCCGATGAGTTTTTTGAGTTGGCTAACGTATTTCAGCTCTCCCGCAGCGTTGATGATTGAGTCGACGTCGAAGGCCGACTTAGTCAGCTTTATCAGCTCCGGCACGGAGTACTCATCAATGTCTAGCAGATCCAATTCTAAAAATGGTTTCTCGTCCATTTTGTTCGGGGCATCTAGGTCAGTAAAAAATCTATAGACCTGACCATTGGTGAGAATTGATATTCTTGCGCTTGTGACGTGAAAGTAACGGAAAAGCTGAGAGGCGTGATTGATGCTCAATGACTCACCGATTTTTTTGCATTCGATAAGTATCTGAACCTCACCGTCTTTCATGATGGCGTAGTCGATTTTTTCACCTTTCTTTGTCCCGACATCGCAGACAAATTCTGGCATCACTTCCTGTGGATCAAACACGTCGTAGCCCAGCACCGTGTTGATAAAAGGCATTACAAAAGCATTTTTTGTAGCTTCTTCTGTTTGGATGGCGGGGCCTTGCAGTCGAACTTTGGCTGCCAGGCTGGTGAGCTTTTCAAAAAATTCCATATAAACCTCTTACCTATTCGGTTCCGTGTATAGATGTGGTGGCAAATTGACAGCCATCTGATACTAGACACAAAAAACCATAAAGAAAATGCGGTAAGAGGTTGTTTGTCTTTAATTGAAAAAAAGCTAAAAAAGTTCGTAAATTTCTTATCTATTTATCAATAGGTTGCAGGTGTGCGACAAATTTGTGTGTGCAGGACAAAAAGTCTGAAAACTCTGGATAGGTAGACGGATAGTCTAGGCGGATGATCTGTCAACTCCTGCCAGCGCAGCATGCTCAGCCAATTCTTGCTGGATAAACGCCGCAATCATCGCGCGGTACACCTGTTCGGTGACGTCGGGATTGGCGCCGACCGTTTGGGACAGATTGCGTACTTTGCTGATCACCTGTTCGACGCGCTGTGGTGCCTTGACGCCGTCGGTGTCTTTTTTGAAGCGTGCCGCCTGGGAAACGTAGTGGCCGCGTTCGGCCAACAGGCTGACGATTTGCTGGTCGAGGCGGTCGATGTTGCTTCGGACTTCTTCAAGGGTGGTGCAGGTAACGGCCATGTTGAGTGAACTCCTGATTCTGGTTGGGCTTGGTCAGTAGTGATACCACTTCATCTCAAGCATTACCTCATTCACCGGCGTCGACAAGTGGCTGTACTCGCGTTGGGCGCTCAGGCGCAGGCCGAGGTTGCGCGACAATTCCCACTGCTGGTTCAGGCTGATGCTGCGCCGTACTTCGCCATTGGTGAAGAAATCTCCCTTGGCTTCCAGGCTCAGGTTGCCCAGCGGGTTTTTCCACAGTACGCCGGTGTTGAAACCGGCGGCGGGGGAGATGGCTTCGCTGAAGTCGTTGTTGTGTTCCACGCGCACGGTGCCGAGGGCGAAGCCGAGCATGTCGTCGCGCAGTTGCCAGGTGCCGCCGGCGCCGCCGTTGACGTGGGCGACCAGGGTTTCATCGTCGTGTTTGCCCGGCACGCGTTCCAGGCCGCCGGTGACTTGCCATGACCAGGGTTGCAGCAACGCGTTGCGCGGAGTCAGGGAGCGGATGGTGGCCAGGTCCAGTTGCTGCAGTTGCCAGTGGTTGCCTTCGTACTGGCGCAGTTTCATTTGCAGGATCTCGATCTGCGCGCCGAGGGGGAAGCCTTCGGCGTTGTCGTTGAGGTCGTGGTAGGCCATGCGCAGGCCGTATTCGCCGAAGGCTTTGTCGCCACGCGTGCCGATGCCGGCTTGCCAGGTGCGTGATTCATGGCCGGTTTCCGGCAGGCCTGGGGGCGTGATCTTCAGGTCGGGCGCGGGGTTCTGGTTGATCGCACGCAGCAGTTCGAAGCTGCGTTGGGAGCGTTCGGTGTCGCGCTCCAGGCCATTGGCGCGGTAGCGGCCGAGGCGGTAGGCGGCGTCGATGATCAGCGCCTGGCGCTCGCGCGGCAACGCTTTAAACGCAGGCGCCTGCAATTGTTTCTGGTCGTCGCTGACTTTCAGCACCCATTGCTGCTCGTCGCTGTCCAGCGGTTTGGCGCGTTCCAGCAACTCGCGCTCACGGGACGGGCGATAGTCGATCTTCTCGACCAGGCCGGCGTCTTTCACGGCCTTGACCGTGTCGGTGGGGATCGCAGTGAGCGGGAATTGCTCGGTCAGGCGCAGGCCGGGGCGGGCCACTTGCAGCAACTCCAACAGGCGGTAGGAGCAGTTTTCGTCGAAGAAGAAGTAGTCGAACTGGATCTGCTTGAGTTCCCACACGTGCTCGACCATGCGCTCGGTCTCGACCTGGGTCAGGTTCAGGCGGTATTCCCACAGGTCGCGGTTCTCCAGGCTGCGGTATTCGGAGAGTTTTTCCTGGTAGGGCACCAGGGCGAACAGGCCGGGGTAGCCGCCCATCAGGCCTTTCCAGGCGTAGAGGATGCTGTTGTCCGAGCCTTCGATGTACGCGCCGAAGTTGATCGCATAGCTGAGCAGCGCGGTGTTGTTGCTCTGCACGTCGGCCTGGTCGATGCGCAGCAGGGTGTGGCCGAACATCGATGAAGGGCTGTTGAGGTAGGCCGCCGGGAAGATCATCACCGCGCTATGGGGCGCGACGTCCTTGAACCATTGCTTGAATTCGTTGCAGCCCACGGCGGGCAGGTCGGTCAGTTGCAACCGGTCCTTGAGCCAGCGGGTACGTGCGGGGTAAACGCATTGTGCGTGTTTTTCACCCAGGCTGGCCGGCGCGTAGAGCGCGTCGACGGTGGCCTTGAGTTCGGCATCCGGGTGATGGGCGCCATCGGCGGCGAGGAAGAATTTTTTGTCGCTGACATAGCTGCGCCAGCCACTGACTTTGCCGGCTTCGTAATGGCCCAAGGACAACCAGAACGGATCGTTGGCCAATTGCTGCAAACGTTGATCATCAAGATGCGGCGCCGCATACAACGGGGCGCAGGCGAAGAGTGCCATCCAGGCAAGGCGTTTGAGCATAGGGGCAACTTAAGTCGGAAAAAGTGAGACCCAAGCGGGGAGGCGGGTCCAAAAATAAGACCCGCGCCTTGGAGGGCGCGGGCGGCTCGAGCTTAAGCCTGGGTTGCGTATTTCGCCAGGCGGGCATCACTTTTCAGTACAGCCAGGGTGTTGTTGTGGACATCGTCAGCGGTCACGTCGGCCTTGCTGAAGATTTGCTGGAAGTGCTCGTGGGTCACGGCAGCAAAGTGCTCGCGATCTTCTGGTGCAACGCCCAGTACCACGGCGTAGGTGGTCAGCGCCTCGCCATTGCCTTTGGCCATGTCTTCGGACAGCTCGTTCATCATGCCATTCATGGCAATCCACGATTTGCCGCCGTAGGTCAGGGCACTGTTGGTGCTGCAACCGTTGGTGCCCGAGGTCATGCCGAAGGTAGCGTTGCCCGAGGTGCCGTTGGTGGTGGACGCCAGGAAGTGCGCCGGCGTGCCGCGCTGGCCTTCGAACAGCATGTTGCCCCAACCGCAGTTCGGGCCACCGGGTGATTCAGCCATTGCGTTGAGGGAAACGACGGTGAAGAGAGTACCGAGAAGGATCCGTTTCATAGCTTTGTTCTCTTTGTGTGCAAACCAATGGACAAGGGTTCAGGCGCAGTAACGCGCCTTAGGGGCCGGTTATTAGTCCAGCCCGCGCAGTTTGGAGTTTAGGCAGGTTCCAGGGGTTCCGTGATTTTTAATAAAACAATCAGAGATATCTCGATTTTTTTGTAGGACGCAGCCCGTGTCTATGCTTTACCTCAGGCGCGCCTTGCCAGAGCGCGTAACAGAGAGCCAGAATGCCGCCATCTGCCCCGCCTGATGTAAGGAAGCCCGATGCCTGATCCTGTTGCTGCCAGCTTGCGTCTAGCGCCCGAAGCGCTGACTCGCCCTTTCTCCGCTGAACAGTTCAGCTTCTCGACCACCAATGATTTGGAGCCCTTTCGCGGTGTGCTTGGCCAGGAACGTGCGGTTGAAGCCTTGCAGTTCGGTGTGGCCATGCCACGCCCCGGTTACAACGTGTTTGTCATGGGCGAGCCGGGCACCGGCCGCTTTTCGTTCGTCAAACGCTACCTGAAGGCCGAAGGCAAACGCCTGCAGACCCCGTCGGACTGGGTCTATGTGAATAATTTCGATGAACCCCGCGAACCCCGCGCCTTGGAACTGCCGGCAGGCGGCGCCGCGGCGTTCATCAGCGACATCAACGGCTTGATCGACAACCTGGTGGCGACCTTCCCGGCAGTGTTCGAACACCCGACGTATCAACAACGCAAAAGCGCTATCGACCGCGCGTTCAACCAGCGTTACGACAAGGCATTGGACGTGATCGAACGCCTGGCCCTGGAAAAGGACGTGGCGCTGTACCGCGACAGTTCCAACATCGCGTTCACCCCGATGCTCGACGGCAAGGCGCTGGACGAGGCCGAGTTCTCGCAGTTGCCGGAAGTCGATCGCGAGCGCTTCCACACCGATATTTCCGAACTGGAAGAACGCCTCAACGAAGAGCTGGCCAGCCTGCCGCAGTGGAAGCGTGAGTCGAACAACCAACTGCGTCAGTTCAACGAAGAAACCATCACCCTGGCCCTACAGCCATTGCTGTCACCGTTGTCGGAAAAGTACGCAGAAAACGCCGCCGTATGCGGTTACCTGCAAGCCATGCAGGTGTACTTGCTGAAAACCGTGGTCGAGCAATTGGTGGACGACGCCAAGACCGACGCCCAGGCCCGCAAGCTGCTCGAAGAACAGTACTGCCCGAGCCTGGTGGTCGGCCATCCGGTCAACGGCGGCGCCCCGGTGGTGTTTGAACCGCACCCGACCTACGACAACCTGTTCGGCCGGATCGAATACAGCACCGATCAGGGCGCGCTCTACACGACCTATCGTCAGTTGCGTCCGGGCGCCTTGCACCGGGCCAACGGCGGGTTCCTGATCCTCGAAGCCGAGAAGATGCTCAGCGAGCCGTTTGTGTGGGACGCCCTCAAGCGTTCCCTGCAGTCGCGCAAGCTGAAGATGGAGTCGCCGCTGGGCGAACTGGGCCGCCTGGCCACTGTGACGCTCAACCCGCAGATGATTGCGTTGCAGGTCAAGGTGATCATCATCGGTTCCCGCCAGCTGTACTACGCGTTGCAGGACGCCGATCCGGACTTCCAGGAAATGTTCCGCGTGCTGGTGGATTTCGACGAAGACATCCCGATGGTCGACGAAAGCCTCGAGCAGTTCGCGCAGTTGCTGAAAACCCGCACCTCGGAAGAGGGCATGGCGCCGCTGACCTCGGACGCGGTGGCGCGCTTGGCCACTTATAGCGCGCGCCTGGCCGAACACCAGGGGCGGTTGTCGGCGCGCATTGGCGACTTGTTCCAGCTGGTCAGCGAGGCGGATTTCATTCGCCACCTGGCGGGCGACGAAATGACCGACGCCGGCCACATCGAACGTGCGCTGAAGGCCAAGGCCACGCGCACCGGGCGGGTGTCGGCGCGGATTCTCGACGACATGCTCGCCGGGGTGATCCTGATCGACACCGCCGGCGCAGCGGTCGGCAAGTGCAACGGGCTGACGGTGCTGGAAGTCGGCGATTCGGCGTTCGGCGTGCCAGCGCGGATTTCCGCCACGGTGTACCCGGGCGGCAGCGGCATCGTCGACATCGAGCGTGAGGTCAACCTCGGCCAGCCGATTCACTCCAAGGGCGTGATGATCCTCACCGGTTACCTGGGCAGCCGTTATGCCCAGGAATTCCCGCTGGCGATCTCGGCGAGCATCGCGCTGGAACAGTCCTACGGTTATGTGGACGGCGACAGCGCGTCCCTGGGCGAGGCCTGTACCTTGATTTCGGCCTTGTCGAAAACCCCGCTCAAACAGTGTTTTGCCATCACCGGTTCGATCAACCAGTTTGGTGAAGTGCAGGCGGTGGGCGGGGTCAACGAGAAGATCGAAGGTTTCTTCCGCCTCTGCGAAGCGCGTGGGCTGACCGGCGAACAAGGCGCGATCATTCCGCAGGCCAACGTCGCCACGCTGATGCTCGATGAGAAGGTGTTGCAGGCCGTGCGCGCCGGGCAATTCCATATCTATGCGGTGCGCCAGGCGGATGAGGCGTTGAGCCTGCTGGTCGGCGAGCCGGCCGGTGAGCCGGACGCAGAAGGGCAGTTCCCCGAAGGCACGGTGAATGCGCGTGTGGTCGAGCGTTTGCGCGCGATTGCCGAGATGATCAGCGAGGAAGACTTGAAGGAAGCTGAGAAGGAACTGGCGCTGCACGCGCAGGCGGAAGCCAAACCGAGCTGATCGGTTAGCCCGCCACTAAATTGACTCCAGGTTGGGGGCCAACGCCCGTTGCTCCCTACAACCTTGGTTTATCGCGTTTTTCTTCTATTCTGAGCACTAGGGATATCCACCGGAGTCGCAGGATAGAAACAGTCTCGCCGTGCTTGAGGCTGAACGCCGATCTACCGAGGGTCGCCGCCATGCCGCGCAACCTTTGCCTGACCCGCCAGTGTCTGGGCCTGGGCACTCGCATCGAATGCTCCATTCGCCCTCTCGCGGGGGATAACGGAATGTGGACGTTGTTGTTTGCCGCTGGAATGACCGGTGAGCAGCCTTCGACCATCAAATCCCAGGGACCGTTTCCCGGGCCGTTCGTGGCCGAAACCTTCCTGCAATCAATCGTCGAAAACCTGACCCAGCAAGGCTACGAGCTGGCGCAGGAGCCGCAGATCTGGTGCCTGCATCTGCAGGCCCACCTGCGCCAGCTCAATAACGGGCAGGAATGCCTGGCCCTGTAGGCCCGGTTATTTGCTTTCGGGCTTGTCCAGCTTGACCTCGAAGCCGTATTGCACGGTGCTCAGGTTGGTACGCTGGTAGCTTTCCAGCTGGGTCGGCTGGCCGTAGAAGTAGTGCACATCAAACAACGCCGTGCCGTATTCCTCGGCGTGGTGGCTGACCCCGAGGATTTCCTTGAGGTAGTTGCCGCTGGCGTCCTTGGCATAGAAGCGCCAGCTGTCGGACGGGAACTGCGCCTGGTCGACGATCAGTGCGTTGTCCTTGAGCGACAGGCCCTTGGGCAGCTTGGTCACGTCGATCATGGCTTGGTCGATGCTGGCCAGGAACAGCGGAATCGAGCCCACCACAAACGCCGGGTTCTCCGGGAACAGGTTGAGGTCGTAGGTGAGCGTGCCGCGTGCAGGGTTCAGCTCGAAGGCTTCGCTCGGCAACTCGATGGGCTCGCCGCGCTCGCCTTTTTCATTGGCTGTGAAAAACGTCACCGGGGCTTCGTCGCTGTTGCGTTCGGTGCCCGCCAATTCGTCGTTGAAGGTGTAGGGGTGGTCAAACACGATATGCGCGGCGCTGGCATCTTCGACGGACTGGCTGATGGTCACGCTGTTTTTCAGTTGGTCCTCGGTCATCGTCGCGGTTTTCAGCCAACTGGCGGTGCTGTCGTCATACACCGTTACCGCCATCGGCAAGGCTTGCACGGTTTTCTGCAGGCTGTTCTTGTCGAAGCGCAATACGGGCAGGTCGAGGTCCTTGCGGGTCAGCGTGGCCTTGGAAAAGTCCAGCACGTCGACCTGCAGCGTGTCGATCAGGCCATTGAAGTAGACCTTGGCGTAATGGCTGCTTTGCTGGTGTTCGAAGGCTTTCTGCTCGTCCGTCAGTTGTTTCTCAAACGCGTCCGACCAGGCTTTCTGCTTTTGCATCTGCGCCAGTTGTTTCTCGTAGAACGCCACCTGCGCGGCATTTTCGTTGATCGAGCCCGAGCGCGTGAGGAACTGCCCGGTACTGTCGCGGGCCTGCACCAGCAACGGGTCCGGTGATTCGTCGCCGACCTCCGCCGCCAGCGGTTCGTGGTTGGTCAGTTCGATCTCGGCGTAGTTTTTTTCCAGGCTCAGCAGGTTGAGGGTGATATTGCCCTCGGTGCGCGGGTGGCCGAGGTCTTTTTTCGACAGGTCGAACGTCAGCACCTTGCCCGGCGCGACCACCTCGACCGTACCTTTGAGGCTGACGGGCTGCGGCTGGCTCTTGTTGTCGGTCTCGATGCCGTCGATGAACGGGTAGGTCACCGTCAGGTCATCGGGGTTGGTCAGGTTGGAACTGCTGGGGCTCAACTGGATGCCGGGATCGGTTTCCGACCATTCCGGCTGGAAGGGGATGACTTTGCTGTTGCTCAAGGTCACCGACTGCCATTCCAGGCCGTGGGGGAACGGGAACTGGTCGGGGGTGTTGAAGTTGAACGGGAACACCGGCTGCAGATCGGTCAGGTAGTCGGAGTGGGAGGTCTTGCGCAGCACGAACAGGCCGTTGATGTAGGTGTCGACCAGGGCCTGGGGCGTGGGGTAGTGCTTGAGTAGGGCCAGGCTGTCTTCGCCGTATTCGGCTTCGATGGGCTTGCTGGCGAGCTTGACCCGCGCCCGTTCCAGCAACAACAGCGAACCGCCGAGGTCGGTGATGGCGTCGCGCAGTTTGGGGTCCTGGATACTGTCGAGCGACTGTTCGAACTGCTTGGTTTTCTCTTCGAGGGTGGTCTGCTTTTGCTCGTCGCTGGGAGAACAGCCACCGGCCAGCAGCAATGCCGCACACAGGCCGATGCTGGCCCAAGGGGAACGCACATCCATCATCTTGAGTTTTCCTGTCCGACGTCTTTGAGCCGAGTTGATGGCCTCGACACTAGCAGAAAAACGCTCTTACAGATGCCACTCAGGTCAGTTTTCTCGCGGTCACAGGTGTTGGGTAGCGGCTGGTATACTCGCCGTCATTTCTAACCACGCTGTGTGAGATTCAATGGAACGCTTTATCGAAAATACGATGTACGCCTCGCGCTGGTTGCTGGCGCCGATCTACCTGGGGTTGTCCCTGGGCTTGTTGATCCTGGCATTGAAATTCTTCCAGGAAATCATTCACGTCGTTCCCAATATCTTCAGCATGCTCGAATCGGAAGTGATCCTGCTGCTGTTGTCGTTGATCGACATGGCACTGGTCGGCGGCCTGCTGGTGATGGTGATGATCTCCGGCTACGAGAACTTCGTCTCGCAGCTGGACATCGATGAAAACAAGGAAAAGCTCAACTGGCTGGGCACCATGGACTCTTCCTCGCTGAAGATGAAAGTGGCCGCCTCCATCGTGGCGATTTCCTCCATCCACCTGCTGCGCATCTTCATGGATGCCAAGAACGTCGATCCGCAGCATTTGATGTGGTACGTGATCATCCACATGACCTTTGTGGTCTCGGCGTTCGCCATGGGTTACCTGGACAAGCTCACCAAGCACTGATCCCCCGCGCCGGCCTTACTGCCCGATGAAGTAGTAAGGCTGGCGATTGATTGCCATCTCCTTGATCACCGTGACCTTGCCGGTCAGTTGCTCCGTGTTATCCAGCAGCGCGACGTTGCCGGGGGCGGCGGCCAGGTAACTGTGCAGTTCGGGCTCGGTTTGCAGAATCGGCAAGTAGGCCTGCAGATAGAACACGCTGGCGCCATCGATACGCTCGTTGGGCCGGAACAACGCGACCTTTTTGCCTTCGGCCTGTAGCGCCTGGATCTGGCTCATCACGGGCACGAAGGACTGTTTTTTGTCGGCTTTTGGCGCGAACCAGAAAGCAGCGCTCAGGTAGCAGGCGATGAGCACGGTGAACACGCCGCCAATCACGATTTTATGCCGCTTATACAGCGCCGGTTTGTGATCTTTCAGCCAGTGCAGCAGCACCTGCGCATATTCCGCAGCCAGTACGGCGGCGGCTGGCGTCAGCGCCATCAGGTATACGGTGCGCTTGCTGGAAGCCAGGGTCAGCAGGGTGAATTGCGCCACCAGCCAGACGCAGAAAAACAGACGGTAGCGGTTGCGCACCAGGCTTTTACGGAAGTGCCACAACCCCAGGTACACCAGGATATTCCACGGCAAAAAGGCTTCGGGCAGTTTGGCGATGTAGTAGTAGAAGGGTTCGTAGTGCCCGGCTTCGACAAACGAGCCGCTGAACCGCCCGACGCTGTTGGTCCACAGCACTTCGCCCACCGCCTGCAGCCCGCCGCGCTGGAACAGAAACCCCAGCCAGATCAGCAGTGGCACCAAGGCCAGCAGGGTAAACAGTGCCGGCCGCAGCCAGTCGCCGATGCGCAGGCGTTTGTCCATCCAACTGGTGCAGGCCAGGTACACAAAGATCACGATGCCCGGCATCGCCAGGCCCAGCACGCCTTTGCTCAGGGTGGCGATCACCATCCCGGCCGTGAACAGGGCCCACGCCCAGGCGGTTGAGCCCTGGCGCTCGGACGCCGGCCGCATGGCCTGGTAGAACGCCAGCAGCGCGGTGGTCACACCCAGGCTGAGCAATGCATCTTCACCGACGCCGCGCACATTGCTCCAGTAACTGGCCATGGTCGCCAGGATCAGCGCCGCGCAGAACGCCAGTGTCTTTGGCCGCCCGAACGTGCGCAGCATCCCGTAAAGCAGCATCACGCTGAACAACCCGGCGAACGCCGAGGCCAGGCGCACGGCCCCGGGCGTGCCGCCAAACAGGCGGATCGCGCCGGCGTCGAGCCACAGGCTCAGGGGCGGTTTTTCCAGGAACGGCTCACGGAACAGCCGTGGCACCACCCAGTCGTTGTCCAGGTGCATGGCCATGGCGATCCCGCCGACGCGGGCTTCAGTGGAGCCTTGCAGTTCATGGTTACCAAGGGCGAAGAAGAACAACAGGCCAGCAAGCAGGAGCAGCAGAGGAACGGGACGCGTCATGGGGGCTGGTTACCGGGGCAGGGGGCCGTTCGAGGGAACGGCTCGCAATCGGTGAGTATAGGGGGGCGATTCTTAATATTTCATGAATGGGTACGAGGTTTGTGCAGGGGGACCGGGGCGGTGGTTTATTTCCGCCCCGGCTTCACTGCGGATGGGGGTTATGTCGCTTTGACTTTAAACCGGCTCAACCCTTGTTGCATGGAGCTGGCCCGTTCCGACAGGTCGCGGGCAGCCACCGCGCATTGTTGGGAGTTGGCCTGATTCTGCTGGGTGACTTCGTCGATCTGCTCCAGGCCGATACTGGCTTGCTGCAAGCCGGACGCCTGTTCACTCGAGGCTTGGTAGATCAGCGACACCAGGCTGGAAACGGTGCTGGTGCCGGTGACGATGTTTCGCAACGAGTCGGCCGTGCGACCGGCGATGACCATGCCGCGCTGTGTCTTGGTCGACGAGTCGGCGATCAGCGCCGCGGTTTGCTGGGCCGCTTCGGCACTGCGGGCGGCGAGGCTCCTGACTTCATCGGCGACGACGGCAAAGCCACGGCCCAATTCGCCGGCACGTGCCGCCTCGATCGCCGCGTTCAAGGCCAGCAGGTTGGTCTGGGCGGCGATGTTGTCGATGGTGGTGATGATCGCGGTGATGTCTTTGCCCGAGTTGTCGATTTCGGTCATGGCGGCGATCAGTTCGCTCATCAGCTTGTCACTTTCCCCGGCGTCGGCGCGTGAGGCCTGGGATTGTTCGTCGGCCTTTTTCGCGTTGGCGGCGTTGTCGGTGGTCTGCGCGGCCATTTGCGTCATGACGGCACTGATCTCAGTGATGGACGACGCCGAGTTGGACGCCCCGTCGGACAACGACTGGCTCAACTCGGTGACCTGTGCGGAGCTGCCGGTGATTTGCGTGGCGCTGGCCTGCACCTGGGAAATCAAGGTGTTCAAGTTGCCGACCATTTTTTCCAGGGACTTGCCCAACGTGTCGTTGGGGGAAGACAAACGCACTTCCAGGTCCAGATCGCCTTCGGAGATACGTTCAGCCACACGGACCTGACGCTGCAGGCTTTCGGACATCTCGTTCAAGGCCAAGGACAACTGGCCGACTTCATCGTCGGATTTTTGCACCAGGCGACGCGAGAAATCCCCCAGGCTGATGTTGGCAGCCAAGGCGGCGGCTTCACGAATCGGCCCGACGATTTTTGCGGTGGCGAACCACAGCGCCAGCAATGCCAGTACCGAGATACCCAGGCCGACCGAGACCTGCCAGATACTGCTGCTGACGCCACGGGATTGCAGTTCCTTCTCCAGGGCAATCGCCTGGCTCATGACCACCGCCTTGGGCAGGTGGATCAAGATGGCCCAGGGTTTTTCGGTGCGGCCCAGGATGATCGGCATCTGTACTTCGATTTCCTGGGACTCCTGGTTGAGGCGACTGTCGCCCTGGCCTTTCTGCACATTGGCCAGCACCTTGTCCCAGGTGTCGGGTAGCAATGCCTTCAATGACTGGCCGATCAGTTCCGGCCGTTTACTGTCGGCGACCACCAAGCCCTGGTTGCTCAGGATCGACACCGAACCTTTGCCGCCGTAGAGGTCGGCGGACATTTGCTCGCTGAGTTTCTGGATAAACGAGATGTCGAAGTCTGCGCCGACCACGCCGTAAAACTTGCCATTGGCGGTGATCGGCACCGAGAGCGTGGTCAGCCACACATTTTTGCCTTGCACCACGTAGGGAAGGGGGTCGAGCACGCTTTCTTTCAAGGTGTCCCGGGGGCCGCTGTACCAGCCGCCCTTGAGCACGCCATTGGGGTGGCGGGCATCGGAGTCGTATTCGACCAGCGGTTGCACGGCGATATGGCCGTCCGAGCCGCGTGTCCAATAGGGCGTGAAGCGGCCGGTCAAGGGGTTGTTGCCGCCTTCGTTGTTACGAAACGCTTGGTCCTGGCCGTCCACCGCATCCGGCTCCCAGCACGAATACGTGCCGTTGAAGTCGGGGTTGTCCTTGAGCACGCTGAGCAACATTGTATTGATTTGATCGCGGCCCAGTGCCAGCGGGCTTTGCGCACTTTTACTCGCGCCCAGCGTATTGGCCAGCGTGCGTGCCGAGTCCAAGGCATTTTGCAGTTTCGCCCTGATCGCATTGGCACGGGACTCCGCCAGGTTTTGTACTTCGCGAATGGTGCCGCTTTCGATCAATGTTGAAACTTCGGTGCCCACGTAGGCTTGATTGGCGGTTGAGGAGTACAACCCATATAACACCAGGCTCGCGCAAGAGATTAACAGGCAGAGTCCGGCGGTGAAGCAAATCCGAGTCTGTAATGAGTTGAATTTCATGGTATTTCCTGCCCACGCTAGTAGTTGCCGACATAATTGGATGGCGGCATTTCAGTTTTTTTTGTTCGCAAGGCTTACTGCTTGATCATGGGCTGCTTGAGCATATAAATGCAGTACAGCTGGGGCGTCGCTTAGTTCTGCTCGGACGCCTCATCGTCGAGCCAGAGACGTTCGGTGTTTTTAAAGCCATAACGCTGTGACGGTACGCGCGCAATGATGCGATCGGTTTGTTCGGGATCACTCAGGTCGATTATTTTTGGGGTGATATAAATATTCAACACCGGCACGAAGAACAACTTAATCTTTGGCGTCAATAAAGAGTCGGGGTGTTGTTCGATCACCACGCCGATACTGCCACTTTTCAACTGAACGATAGACCCCACCGGATAAATACCCACGGACTTCAAAAACGCGCGGAACACCTCGTCGTCGAAATGCCCGTCCCATGTCGACATTTGCTGGATGGCGACCGCGGGGTCCCAGCCTTGGTTGTAGGAACGATCCGAGGTGATTGCATCGTAGACATCGCAAACGGCGGCCATTCGCGCAAAAAGACTGATCTGGTCGCCGACCAACTGATGGGGGTAGCCGCTGCCGTCCACCCGCTCATGGTGATGCAGGCAGACATCCACGACCATGTCGCACATCTGCGAAGTCGCCAGCAGGGTTTTCTCACCTTCCAGCGGGTGCGTGCGTATCAGTTGCAATTCGTCACCGCTCAAGCGCCCGGGCTTGTTGAGGATCGCGCCCGGTATGGCCATTTTGCCGATGTCATGCAGCAGGCCGGCCATCCCGACCCGGCGAATCAACACGGCGGGCAGGTTCAACTGGTTGCCCAGGGCAATCATCAATGCACACACGGCGACCGAATGCATATAGGTGTAATCGTCGAGGCTTTTCAGGCGTGCCAGGCTGATAAAGGCGTTGGGATGGCGGGCGATCGACGCGGAAATGTCGTCGACCAGTGCGCTGATATTCTCCAACTCCAGGGCGCGGCCCATGCGGACATGGCTGAACATCTCGACCACGGCGGTCTTGGCGCGGGCACAGATTTCCTGGGCGGCAACGAGCTCGTCGTTCATGCAGGTGGGAGTGATCGTCGCCGCTGCGGGCGCAGGGGACGGCTCTGCTGACTGGGGTGTCTCGGGTAGTTGCGCGCCGCAGCCCATGGCGCATTGGATATCCGCCTGCGTGTCGCGTGCGCGGCCTTGCCAGAAGGGCCTGGCCTCGCTGCTGTCTGGCGCCAGATGATAGAGCTCATTACATTTCAACATGATTTGCCCTCTGTTGATTTTGTTCTTATTCGTTTCCTTGCAGCCTCCTTGGCTTGAGTGTTGTTGTCGTAGAGCGTCAGTTCGTGTTGACGGCTTTGATACGTGAGACGACGCGGCCGGCCAGGTCATCGGGGCGGAACTTGGCCAGGAAGTCGTCGGCCCCGACTTTCTTGACCATGGCCTGGTTGAAGCCCCCCGAGAGCGAGGTGTGCAGCACAATGTGCAGGTTGGCCATGCGCGGGTCGTTGCGGATCTCGGCGGTCAAGGTGTAGCCGTCCATCTCCGGCATCTCGATGTCGGAGATCATCATCAGAAACTCCTCATCCGGCTTGCGCCCTTCGTCGAGCATGGCGCGCAGGTAGTCCAGCGCTTGTCGGCCATCGTTCAAGGCCACTACCTCGACGCCCACGGTTTCCAGGCAGCGGGTCACCTGTTTGCGCGCGACCATCGAGTCGTCCACGGTCAACACCCGCAGGTGTCGCGCCTGCTGGGTGACTTCGTGATCGATTACGCCGCTGGATATTTCCTCGGACGATGGCGATATTTCTGTCAGCACCTTTTCAACATCGATGATCTCGACCAGGCGGTCGTCCGTGCGGGTGACGGCCGTCAGGTAATTGTTCTCACCACTGCCCTTGGGCGGCGGATGGATGTCTTCCCAGTTCAGATTGACGATGTGTTCGACCGCGTAGACGAGGAAACCCTGAACGCGATTGTTGTACTCCGTAAGTATTATAAAAGCGCTTTCCTGATCCTCGACTCCGGGCAGTCCCGTTGCCATGGCCAGGTCAAGAATAGGGATGCAGACACCTCGGATATTGGCCACGCCACAAATATTGTTATTAGACTTTGGTATCGATGATAACTTCGGGCAGCGGATAACTTCACGAACTTTGAATACGTTGATCCCGTACAGTTGGTGATTGTTGAAGCGGAACAGCAACAGTTCGAGCCTGTTCTGCCCGACCAGTTGTGTGCGGCTGTTAACGGAGGCCAGTACACCGGTCATACACACTCCTTAAACCTGGTTGAACAGCGCTGATGTCGTAATGACATTAGCATATGTAGGGGGATGTAAAATATATGTGAAAATAAAAGAATGCCAGGCTTGGTCGTTATAGCGATATGAAGTCAGCTGAATGTCTTTTCGCACAGTTGTTTTAAATGCTTAGTTGGCTAACTTATTGTTTGTTATTGTTGAGAATGATTTAGATCGAAGGTTTTAGATGATCTGCAACATTCGATAGTTCATATAGCCCAAGTCGGAGTCGAGGCATGACCGCCGCTGATGATCCTTGCGGGTGCCGGGCACATCGATCTCGCGCATGCGTTGCAAAGGCACGTCGATGCATAAGTCGATGGGCCGCGTGTAAACAGAAACGGCGTGTCTGAACCGTTCATATATCTGTTTCGGCCGAACCCTGGCGATGGTCGAGAAGCGTCTAGTCCGGGCCTGAGAACCTGCTCCATTTGTTTACCTGTACGGACAAACATCGTGGACGGGGTCGCTGATTTTGCTTAGGGTGTGGCCATTCGATATTACTGGCAAGGTGGTCTGCATGCAGCGCGAACAGTTCCTGGCGCAACCTGAAGTTGAGTCCTTCATCGCATGGCTTGCAGCGAACTTGCCGACGCTGACCTTCAAGCTGCGCTTCAAGTCGAGCAAATTCGTGCCTGGCGGTTTGACGGCTGATGTCCAGGGCATCGAGCAGGTGCTTGGGCACTATCGCTGGAAGGCAAGCTGGCAGGATGCTCACCAATGCTCGGTGGATTCACGCACCTGGGCTGAAACCCAACGCTCTCTCGGGCAACTTCGCGAATGGCTGACGAGTGCGGTCAATCAGGGGAATGACCAGCAAGCGCTTCAGGCCTGCCTGCAGATTCTTCGTTGGGGTGGTGTGCGGGGCGCCATTCCGTTTTTGCACCGGCTGGCCGCAAACGGCAAGCTGTCGAGCTATCTGCAAAAGATGGCCGGGCTGATGTCGCTCGACGGCAAAAATAACCTGGATGATCTCGATGCGACCAGCGTCGAGCGTTTCGATGCGGGCCTGACCAAGATTCATGCGTTGTTTGATTCGTCGGGCTCCCCCATCTATGACAGCCGCGTCGGCGCAGCGATAGGCATGCTGTATTCACTGTTTCGCCAGCAATGGACCGGGAGCGGCAAACCCTTGTTGGCTTTCCCGTCCGGAGCCGCTCGTGGCAGCCAGATCCGCAACCCCGGAGCATTTTTGAACGGCCTGGCCGCGCCTCAGTTCTCTTCGATCAGCTATGAGACATGGGCCCGCTGGCAAGTGCGGTTGGGCTGGATTATCCGCGCCGTGCTCGAGCGCACCGGCTGGTTCGCCGAGCAAGGCGCGCTGCCTGCGCGGTGCCATGCGTTCGAGGCCAGCCTGTTTGTGCTTGGCTATGACCTGCGGTGCTTTGGGTGGACGCCTAAGTCAGCCGTGCCGGTGGTTGACCTGCCGGAACCCGAAGAACGTGACAGCACGGGCTGGGTTCCGACGGGGAACCCTTTCAGTCAGGTCATCAACGACTATCTGCTGTTCCGTCGCCAGGGTGGAAAAAGCGATAAAGCCTCGTTCGTTGACTGGTTGTCGACTCATCCGCACCACGCACGTCCGATCTCACGGGCTACCGCTCAGGACTACTGTTTTGCGTTTTCGATGCAGGAGTTCGACCTCTTCGACCGCTCCCTTGAAGCGCTGGAGCGGATTGTCGCCGGTGGCGAGGACGGCTTGCGTGCCGTCTTGGCGAGCGAGGCGCTGGAGCCTTTCACCTTGGGCGATGAGCGCGTCAGCGTGTGTCTGGTAGACGTCATGATCACGGGGCGGGCGTATCAGCGAGAGTCGACCGGTGACGCGCGCGTCGAGTCGATCTTGAGCGCCGGGTACGCCGGCACGAAAAACAGCGCAAACACACTGATGGCCCTGGGACGCAACGTGGGCAAGCACTTCGGTCTGTTGGACGACAAGCATTTGCCTACGCCGCTCTTCGAGCGTTTCTTCGGCGCATGTTCGCTCGAGGCGTGACGCTCACGACGTTGTGTGGGGGGCGGCCGATCACTCTGTTTGAGCGCATCGATGATCGCGCCGAGCTTGGCCTCAGCGACTGGCACCTCTGCGTGCTGTTCGATGAGGCGCCGCCTCTCGATCCGTCCGGCTTGAATCAGCGTGACCTGGCGGGTGACACGCCGCTGGACATGGCTTACCGGCTGAACCGCAGCGGCCTGATCGACACGCTGGCGTCACTCGGCGCCCAGGGCAACCCGCAGATTCGCGGCTGGGCCGGCCTGGGCAGCTTCATGCCCCACGACAAGTACATCCACCTGCCTGCGCGATACGGCAATGTCAAAACCCTGCAAGCCCGCTACCGCCTGGGCGCCAGCCTCAATGACCGCGATGGGCTGGGGAACACGCCACTGCATTGGCTGCTGCTCAATGGCCACTTGAAGGCCGCGCGGTACTTCATCGACCGCGCCATGACGTTCGGTCTTGATCTGGGCGCGAAGAATCACCAGGGCAATACGCTGCACAATATTGCTCTGCTCAACTGCCAGCATGAGCTGGCACAGCGCTTACTCGTGGCCGAGATCGACAATTGCCTGCGTGCGCTGCGCCTCTGGCAGGACATGCGCCTCAATCATGCATCAACCACGGTCTCAACTCTTTGAGATTGGTGACCACGATCTGCTGGGCCTCGGGGTTGGTCGCCTGGTTGCGCGGGTCGACCTGATAGCGGCGCAAGACGTACTTCACCAGTGCCTTGCGACTGGACACCACCAGTTGCCCGTCGGTCATGCCGAAGTCGGTTTCGATGATGGCCTGCTGCGCCGCGTTCAAGCGGCCATCGGGGGCGAAGATGATTGGCACTTCGGTATTCCAGTCTTCGTCCAGTTCCCGTGTGTTCTGCGACGCGTCGAGCAGGTCCGGCTCACCGCGCAGGCGGCTCAGCACAAAGTCGCGGTACTGCCGATTCTTCTCGCAGTAAGCGCGCACATGCCAGCGCATCCCGGTGTACACCAGGGTGTGAGGGGCAATCAGGCGGATTTCCACGTTCGGGGTATTGAGCGATACGTACTCGGTCTCCAGGCGTAGACCGTCGCGGCATGCCGCGAGCAAGGGGCGCAGGATCTCCGGCCGGATCGGCCGGTCCGGCACTTCGAGCACCTTGGTATGGGCATAAGCCAGGGCCAGGCCTTCGATGTGCGGCGCCCGTTCATTGTTCTGGTAAAGCAGGTGCAGGTAGGCACTGGCGCTGTCATCGATGAACAGCGGCTTGAAGTGTTTGCTCGGTACATAGCCCTTGCGTTGCTTGTCATATGTCAAGTTTCGGGGCGCATGTTCATTGATGTAGGTATTGATGTCCTTGGAGGCTTGCTGGCGGCTGATGCCGAAGCTCTGGATCAAGTGCCCCGTGGTCAGGCGGCCTTCCCACCAGGCGACGGTCTCGATCAAACGATAGCGAAGTGCCAGGTCCCAGCGCACTTGTTCGATGGACTGCTTGCGTTTCATACCTGCTCCATGTGCGTGAATACTTTACCTGTATAAGTCTACATTCTAGACCTGTCGCAAATCACTACATATCGTGTCGCTGTCTTCGGAATATCTCGAAGGGATGGAAGGATGTGAACATGAGTATGTCGGAAGTGGTTTCGACGGGGGCATTGGCGGTGATGGGGATCATCCTGCTGGTGCTGGTACAGCATTGTTTGAAGTTGAGCGAGCTTTGGAAAATGGTTGCCCATTATCAGAAGGATCTGCGTTTGGCGCAGATCTTGGACATGGAAAACCGCGAGCTGCGGTCGGCGTTGCGCGCCGAGCGAGAACACGTCGCGCAGTTGCAGCGCAAGCTGGAATTGCTGCAAGCGCTGCTCCCGGTCACAGAATAATCCGCAGTATCGCCATCCAGGAGAACCCATTCATGCCGATAAAACCCAGACCCTTCACCTTTGTGTGTGAAGACTGCAAGTGGAAGAAAACCATTGCGCCGCGCAGTGACGCGCTGATGCCCGGCGATTGGTTCGCGAGCTGTCCGAAGTGCGGCAGCACGGCCCTGAAAATGCGCGCGGCCGGTTGGCTGGAGGCAGCGCTGGCGGAGTGTGTGGCGCGGCGCTAGGCGTCGACAGCTACAGGCTGAACGCGTGGATCTTGTCGACGATCTGGCGTGAAGCCGTCCTGATTGCCGTTGCGGTATTGCCCGCGATATGCGGCGTCAGTTGTGCGTTGGCAATGCCTGCCAGCGGTGAGTTGAAGCGGCCCTTTTCTTGGGCAAAGGTGTCGATGGCGACTGCTTTGATATGCCCGGGAAAGCGGGTCATGAACGCTGCCAGTTGGTCCTCGTCGACGATGCCACCGCGGGCGGTATTGATCAGGATCGAGCCCGGGCGCATCTGGCTGAACGCTGTACTGCCGAACAGGCCCCGTGTGAGCGGCGTGAGTGGTGTATGGATCGAGACGACATCAGCTTCGCCGAGCAACTGCGAGAGGGTTGGTCTTCGATCAAGCCCAAGGTCCCGTGCGACCTGATCGGTAAAGCGCTCCGAACCGGTGGCGATGACCTTGATGCCGAGTGCCCGCGCCTTGCGAGCGACCTGTTGGGCAATGCCGCCAGTGCCCACCAGCCCCAGCGTCAGCTCGGAGAACTCCTGGCCGGGAGGTAGGCTGCCCTTGGACCAGTGGCCTTTATGGGTTTCGGTGTTGTAGTGGCTGAGGTCCCTGGATAAAAACACCGCTTGGGCCACCACGTATTCAGCGACGGCCGTGGCGTTGGAACCTGGTGTGTTCAGTATCGTCACGCCAGTGCGCTCGGCCTCTTGCCGGTCGATGTGGTTAAGCCCCACGCCTGCCTGGGCGATGGCGCGCAACGGTGTTGCCAAGGCAGGGGAGGCGGCGGCGCTGATCAGTTCGCCATCGAGGGGGATGTTCAGGCGCGTCTTGAACACGCTGTAGCCCCCAGCCTGGATTACCGCCGCGATGAAGGCGGACTTGTCGTGGCAATTGATCTGGGCGTATTGAATGCGCTCGCCGTAGTGGTTCCTGATGCTGTCCTGGTCGGTGAAATAATGAAGGTTCAGGGTGACGGCCAGCCCCAGTTCAAGGAATCGGTCGATTTCCTCAAATAGCAGCGGCGGGCCAGGGGCGTCCAGTATCAGGGTGGTGAATGCCATGCGCGTGATCCTCTTGAAAGAGTGCCTGAGTCCCCCGGCCGCCTCGATGACGTCCTTGTTCGCATTCCACCATAGAGCGTGAAGCCGCGTTATTCACGTTCCAGGCATAACGGGAGCGTTGTCTGCGCTTCTGAGAGTGAGGCTCCTTTTGGCCGTAGCCGAAGCACTGCACTTCACACGCGTAGCAAAGACACTGTATCAGGGCGGTGTGCCACCTGGACGGTTGCGTGCGCTCAGCCGATCACCGTCTATACACCAGCGTATTGATACACCGTCGCGCTCCAATATTGGCTGCCATTGTGCTGTTGGCGGGTCCAACCGTCTGCGAGCAGGTGTTTGGCGATCATTCGATTCATCACGCCATGACCGAGCAGCAGAACCGGCCCTTCACCGGCGAGGGACTGCAGTCGTTGAGCGGCCGTGTTGGCGCGCAACCTTGCGGCGCCAGCGGATTCGATATTGCGTGAGTAACCGCACAGCCATAAGACCCGGAAGATAAATGCCCAGGTAAACGGCGATAGCCGGGGCAATCGCCAACGGCCATAAGGCAGTTGCGCTTCGCAGAAAAGCGCGTCGACGACAGCAGGCTTCAGCCCGAGCACCTCGACCGAGGTCAGCGCACGAGGCGCGCTGCTTGAAACAACCAGGGTGGCGGCTGCGGCGAGTTGCTGGCTGGCGTCCGGAGCCGGATGGCGGATGATTTCGGATCGGTTGTATTGCTCGATCCAGTCTTTCATCTCGAACATTGAGATTCTTTCGCGCGCGGCCATCTTGGGCTGGCCGTGACGCATCAGGATGATGGTTTTGCTCATCGTGTGTTTTCGTCCTTGTTTGGCTTAACCACGCCATGTTTCCGATACCACGCCACAGTGTCAGAAACGGTCTGCTCCAGCACTCGAAAACTCAGGCCAAGCTCCTGTTCGCTCTTGTGGTGGTTAAAACAGGTACGGTGCTCCTCTCGTATCAATAGGCGCAACGTCGCCATGCTCAGCAAAATAGGCTTGCCGGTAACGCGCGCGTAAACCTCCTGCACCGCCGCCAACAGGTACAGCGCGGGCACTGGCAGTTGCCGAACAGGGGTTTTGACGCCCGCGATACGCCCCAGCACAGGTACCAACTGGCGCATGGTCAAGTTGCGACCGGCCGCGAGGTAGCGCTCTCCTCGCCGCCCATGTTTGGCGGCGGCGATCTGGGCACATGCCACATCGCGGGCATCGACCACGGAGAAGGTGCCGGGGATCAGCCCGGGTAACTTGCCGTTGATCACGTCCTTGACCAATTGTCCTGAGGAGGTCGGGCCCATATCGCCCGGGCCCCACATCCAGCCGGGCAGCACCATGCAGGCATGCATTTGGGGATGGGTTTCAAGGAACGTCAAGACGACACGCTCGGCGAGGATCTTGCTGCGGTAGTAGTCATCCGCATCGGCTTCGGCCCGCAGGCATGTCTCGTCGATAGAGGTGCCGGGGGCTCCGTCGAGCACGGCAATCGACGAGGTATGCACGAAGCGGCGGACCCCCGCGCGGTAGGCCTGGTGAAGCAGGGCTTGCGTACCGGCGACATTGATCTTTTCGAGCGCTTCCCAGTGGCTGCCGCCCTTGTAGTTATCGCGAAAGAACGCCGCGGTATGAAACACCGTATCGCAGCCTTGCAACGATGTTGCGAACGCGTCGGTGTCGGCCATATCGCCAACGACCAGTTCCACGCTCGGCAGGTCGTTGAACTGCTGCTCACCCTTGGCCCGTGAGCGGACCAGGGCTTTGACGGCGTAGCCGTGTGCGACCAGTTCCCGCACCAGGTTGTTGCCCAGCAAGCCGGTTGCGCCAGTGACGAATGCGTTGCGCATGGGGTCCATAGTCATACATTTCATTCCAGTCGTTTCGAAGGCCGGTAGATATACCGTTGAGGCTGCGCCTGAAAAACAGCGACTACTGCATAATGGCTTTGCATATATGCAAACCCTGGAGGATGGGAGGTATGGCGTTGCAGGCAAATTGGGACGATCTTCGTCTGCTGTTGGCGGTCTCGCGGCGTGGCAGTTTTCTTCAAGCTGGCCAACTGCTGGGGATCGCGGCGTCTACCGTGTCCCGTCGCCTGACCCAGCTGGAAGCGGCCCTGGGTGAGCCGCTCGTTGAGCGCGGCGTTGAAGGCTGCTGGTTGACCTCGCGGGGCCAAGCCCTGGTGGACGTCGCGGTGGCAGCAGAGGCGGGCTTGAGGCGTCAGACGGCGGCGGAGTTGTCCGGGGAACACGCAGCGCTATGTGGCAGCGTGCTGGTCAGTGCCGGCGAGGGGTTTTCTTCTTGTGTGCTGGACGCCGCGAGCCGGTTTACGGCCCTGCATCCGCGCTGTTCCGTGGAGTTACTGGTCGCCACCGACTTTCACAAGATCGTCCGCGGGGTGGCGGATATCGCCATACGCACAGCGCACCTGGGCGAGCCATCGTTGATTTATCGACCCATCGGCAAGCTCGCCTATGGCGTCTTCGCTGAGGCCGGGTACCTGAAGCGATCTCCCGGGGTGACCCTGGCTACGGCGGTCAACATCGCCTTGCTTCCTCCGCTGGATATGTTGCCTCAAATGCGTGCCGCAAAGGCTGCGGGCCTGGACCGTGCGCAAATCAGCGTGAACTCGTTCTCCGTCCAACTGGAGTCGGTGCGGCAAGGCATGGGCGTGGCTGTACTGCCGCGTATTCTGGCGAAGGGCCTGACGGAGTTGTTCCCGGAGTTGGAACTTCCAGAGATGGAGGTCTATCTGGTAACCCGGCCTCAGGCGTTGAAACAGGCGCACATCAGATGTTTCTTCGACATTCTGGAGCAGGTATTGCTCGAAGTCCTCTGCGTCGGCACGCATCAAAGGGCGAGCTGACAACGTCGTAGTGCGGATCGCGAAGAGGCACCGCTGATGGTTCTCGTCCGTTTCAGTCGATGAGTTGTCTTGACGGAACATTTCGCTCATCCAGGCGGTTACGTAACCTGATCCCAGGTAAATGCCGTGAAGGGATCGGTTATGAAGAGTGTTACTCGCGCCTCTTTGCGAGATGAGAATGATCATGTGCAGCGCCAACGCTCGCTGAGCGTTCTGGCGGTGCTCGTCGTGTTGTTTCTCGCGGCGATGGACAGTACTGCTGTCAGCACGGTACTGGCGCAGATCAATGCGCAAATGCAGGACGCGACGCTCTATCCCTGGGTGGTCTCAGGCTTCCTGCTACCCCTGGCACTCATTGCCCCGCTGGCCGGCGCACTGGCGGATCGGTTCGGGGTTTCGTCGATGATGAAGGTCAGCCTGCTGATCTTCATCGCCGCGTCGGCGCTGGTTGCCGCTAGCCAGAGCATGGTCATGCTGATTGCCGGCAGAGCGCTGCAAGGCGTCGGGGCGGGTGGCATCATCGTTCTTTCCTACTCGATGCTGGCGTCGCTCTTCGACGGGCCCAAGCGTGCCAGCATGCAGGGCATGCTCAGCAGTGTCTGGGGGCTGGCGGCTGTGTTGGGCCCGGTTGCCGGTACGGTGCTGGGCAACACCCTGAGTTGGCGCTGGGTATTCTGGCTCAATCTGCCGCTGGGCTGTTTGGCATTGGCGGTGTTGTGTTTCACACCAGCTATCGGTCGAGGTCAATCGACCAGGACGGTAGACCCGATAGCGCAGGGCCTTTTGGCCATTGCTGCTTGTGCGGGGCTGTTCATGTTGAGCAGTCAGCGTCTGGATATGATCCCATACCCGATAGCGACGCTGGCGTTTGTGGTGCTCATCAGTCTGGTCGCGCTGATAGCTCGCGTGCGTCAGGTACCTGCCGGTAGCCCAGTGCCGTTTGGTTTCTTTGAACGGCCTGCACTGGGAGCGGTCATGGCGTTGGTGGTGATCTCCAGTATCGGCTTGTACGCCACGGTCAGCGTGTTGCCAATTGCCCTGAGCCATTCGCCGGGCAGCGCATTGTCGACCGGCGGGCTGATCATGCTGGCCGCGTTGGGCTGGGTAGGCGGTGCCACCGTCTGTGGCAAGCGTCTGGCGAATGTCGGGTTCAAGTCCATGGCTATCGTTGGGATGGCCATGCTGATGCTCGGTTGTCTGGGGGTGGCTGCGGGGTTGCACTGCTCGCAGTGGCTGCTGATGGGCATCGGTCAGATTCTGGTCGGGCTGGGTATGGGCTTTACAGCCACAACGACCCTGGTACTCGCACAGAACAGCGCCCCGCCTGATCAGTTGGGAGCCTATACCTCCACGGTGCAGTTTCTGCGCAACCTTGGCGCGGCGTTTGGCGTCAATGCACTGGTGGCTGTTGCGTTGTACCTGCCGCCAGACCAGTCCTACCCGGACACGTTCCTGTTGCTTGGTCTTTTGATGGCACTCGGTTTACTCTTTGCCTTCAAGCTGCCTGCGCGCGGTGGACCGCAGAAAGGGTAAGCAGAGTCGCAATGAGTTTCGTCGACCTGGATCACACCGCACTGGTTGTTGAACGGCAGTTAACCAAGCTGCCCGAGGCGGAGCGTCATGCTCATCAACACCCCTTCGGGCAGTTTGTGTTAGTCAAAAACGGTGTGCTTCATGGCAACGCCATCGAGCAACGCTGGTTGCTCAAACCGGGAATGGCGGTCTGGATTCCGCCACAGACCTTGCACTCGGGCGAGGCGTATAACCCGGTAGACCTCACGGTCTTGTACCTTGACCCTGACCTGTGCAAACACATCTCCCCGAGCGTCAAGCTGATCGATGCATCCCCGCTGATCATCGCCCTGTGCGAGCGGTTGGCCGAGCAGGGCACTCGACCGCTTTGCGAACAACGGCGCGCCTGCATGTTGCAGTTGTTGTTCGAGGAGATCGAAGAGCGGGTGCCCAGCAACATGGTCCTGCCTTTGCCGAGCGACGCACGGCTCAAGCGTGTGGCCGAGCAACTGATCGCCAGGCCTGGGATGCGCAAGAGCCTGACCGAATGGGGGCACGAGGTAGGCGCTACGGAGCGGACGCTGGCGCGGCTGTTTCGCAAGGATACCGGATTGCGCTACACGGACTGGCACAACCGCCTGCTCCTCGTGGAGGCATACCGAGGCCTGGCAGGCGAACACTCCAACGAGACCCTGGCACAGCACCTGGGATTTGCGTCGGGGGATTCCTTTGGTCATTGGTTTCGGCGCATCACCGGCAGCAGCCCAGGCAAGGTGCGTAGCTCTTTGCAGGTTGCCAGCGCGTAAGTGCGGCCGCTGGCCCCATGAACCCGCGCCCCTGAAGGGCGCGCGTTCATTTCTCGCTTGACCGCTCAACGGGCAAAAAAACGAGGCACGCAAGGCTCATCCGGCGATGTACAGCCCGCCGTTCACGTGCAGTACTTCGCCGGTCATGAAACTTGAGCCGTTGCTGCATAGAAAGGCGATCACCGAGGCGATTTCGCTCGGTTGACCCAGGCGTTTGAGCGGGGTCTGCTCCACCGAATCGCTGCCGCGGCTCGCGATCAGGTGCTGGGTCATCGGGGTTTCGATGATCCCGGGGGACACCGCGTTCACCCGGGTCTGCGGCCCCAACTCCCGCGCCAGGGCGCGGGTCAGGCTCAATAGGCCGCCCTTGGAGGCGCCATAGTGCGCGTTAGAGAACGCCCCCCGATGTGCGGCCACCGACGTTAGGTTGACGATTGCGCTGTTGGCACGCAGTACCGGGATTGCCCGCTGGCACAGGTAGAACACGCCGTCGAGGTTGATGCCCAGCGTTTGGCGCCATTGCTCATCGGTCATTTGGCGAATCGGCTGCGACTGGTACAAACCGGCCGATGGCACCAGGAAGTCGATGCCGCCGAAGCGTTCGACGGCCAGTTGCACAGCCTTGGCCGAATCGGCAGGGTCGGCCGCATTCATCCGCAGGGTGGCGACGCGCTCGCCGCTGGCGTCCAGTTCCCGGGCGAAATCCGCCAGGCCGTCGCCGTCCAGGTCGGCGAGCACCATCGAGGCGCCGTACTGATAGAACAGCCTTGCCACTTCGCGGCCGATGCCACCGTTGGCACCCGTCAGCAGCAGGACGCGATTGTTGAAATCGTACATGGTCGTTGTCTCCGAAAGAGTGCCTGGGTTCATGGGCCGAGAATGCGCGCCAGATGTTCGTGTTGCAGGTCAACGCCGAGAAAACGACAGATCTGCACGATCTGGCCATAGATCATGTGTTGTCCATGGTGAACGCGGCAGCCGCGCAGTCGAGCCGCGGCCAACAGGGGGGTGTCGCCGGCGCGCATCACGGCTTCGCAGACCAGGGCATCAGCCCGCAGGGTGCTGGGGTCCAGCGGCAGGGCATCGTCGTCCTTGAGGCCCAGGGAGGTGGCGTTGATGATCACGTCGAAGTCCTGCGCATTGCCGTCGCTGGTGCTTAGCTCGACCTTGGGGAACTGCGTTTTCAGGCGTTCCAACAGCGCTTCGGCGCGGGCAGGGGAGCGATTGTAGATCGCTAGCCGTGCCGGTTCCTGCCGGGCAATCGCTGCGGCGATCGACTTGCCGGCGCCACCGGCGCCCACCAGCAGCACGCGTTTGCCTTCCAGCCTATGACCTTGCTGATGCAGCCCGGCGAGCATGCCTTCGCCGTCGAAGTTGCCACCGATCAAGCGGCCGCTCTCGGGGTCGATCCGCACCGCGTTGACCGAGCCGACCTGGCGTGCGGTCTCGGTCAGTTCGTCGCAGTATTCAACGATGCTTTCCTTGTACGGGATGGTCACTACCAGGCCGTGCAGATTGGCGATGCCGGATACGCCGAGCAGCACCTTGTGCAGGTTCGACCCTTGCACGTGCAGCGGCACGCAGACCAGGTCGAGGCCCTGGTTGGCAGCACTGTGGTTGATCACTTGCGGAGTTTTTACATGGGCGATCGGATCGGCAACGATGCCGATCAGTTGCGTCTGGCCACTGATGTGCATGGGAAACCTCAACGGTAGGAGTGGGTACGGGCGGTCGTGCCGAGGCGCTTCTCATAAAGAGCCGGGCCGAAAAAGGGATCGAGTGGAAGCTGGAATACCGCAGGGTGGGCGGTCGTGCCGAGGGCAGGAGGGGTGTCGGAGGTGCGGATCAATGAAGCCAATGCTTGTAACAGTGCGCTGATAGAACTCATGAGCAGTAACCTGTCTGACATATTTTATTGTTGTCTGACAGGATGGTAGAAGGCTTCGCTTTTCGGTGTCAAGGGTGCTGCCGGGAATCAGGCCTGCAGGTACATGTTCATCCGCTTGGCGGCATTGCGCAGATGGCGCTCGGCGGCTTCGCCGGCCAACACCGGATCACGGGCCTGGATGGCCTGGAAGATGGCCTGGTGCTCGTCCTGCACGTCCTGGATCAGCTCGTTGTAGATTTCGGCGGTGTTGCTGCGAGCTTCGCGAATCAGGCGCCGGACGCTGTGGTCGAGGTACTCGTTGAGCGATTTGAAATGCGGGTTGTGCGTGGCCGCGACAATCGCCTGGTGGAAGGCATAGTCTTCTTCGTCCCCCAGTTGATCATTGACCATGGCGTATTCCATACCAACCAGTGCCTGGCGAATCTTCTTCAGGTCTTCGGGGGTGTGGCGCAAGGCTGCCAGGCGCGTGGCGCCCACTTCAATGGTGATCAGGAATTCGAGGATATGCAGCAATGCGTCCCCTTCACCCAGCGAGACTGCTTTCAAGCGAAACGCATGGCGCTCGCCGCGCTTGGCGACGAAGGCACCCTTGCCTTGCTGAGTGGTGATCAGCTCTTCGAACTTGAGCTGCGACAAGGCTTCGCGCACCACCGCCCGGCTGACCGAAAACTGTTCGCACAGTTGCCGTTCGCTGGGCAGTTGATCGCCGGTGGCCAGCCGCCCGGATTGGATCTCGCCACTGAGCCAGTGAACGATTTCCATGGGCAGGGGCTGGTTGGGGTGCGCGTTGTCGCTTTTCATGGTTCGGTCCTCTGCCAGGGGGCAGCACGGGTACGGGCATTGATGTGATGAGCTGTTGATAGTGACGGATTGAGCTGTGGTCTTACAAGTGTTTGAAAAAATAATCCAGGGTGGAGTTGTCTGTTTTAAAGGCCCGCAGGTGCATTTATAAAAAATAAATGCATAAAACGTGGTAGGAGTGCTTTGACTTCGCGGCAGGCTTGACGTAATTTTCGCCAACTGGTCAGACATGTACTTGCTGATGTACTACCAGATTGCAAATAACAATAAAAATTCGAGGTTTCCATGCACACCAAGACCACGCTGCGTCTGCTCACCCTCGGCACGACCCTGTTCGCCGGTATCGCCTGCGCTGATCCTTTGAAAGTGGCGTTGGTCGAGACCCTGTCGGGGCCGTCGGCCGCCACCGGGCAAATGTTCCGCGCCGCCACGCGTTTTCAGATCGAACGGCTGAATGCCGAGGGCGGTTGGAACGGCGAACCGATCCAGCTCCTCGAGTTCGACAGCCAGGGGACCCCCGCGGGCGCCTCCGAGAAACTCAAGGCCGCCATTGGCAGCGGCGCGCAAATGATTGTCCAAGGGGCTTCGTCACTGGCTGCCGGGCAGATCACCGAAGACGTGCGCAAGTACAACCTGCGCAATAAGGGCAAGGAGGTGGTGTTCCTCAACGTCGGCGGTGAAGCGCTTGAACTGACCGGCAGCAAATGCCACTTCTATCACTTCCGTTTCAACGGTAACGCACCGATCCGGGTCAAGACCCTGGTCGCGGCAATGAAAGAGGCGGGCACCCTGGGCAGCAAAGTCTATTCCATGAACCAGAACTACAGCTGGGGCCAGGACATGGAAAAATCCATCACTGAAAACGCCGCGGCTGGCGGTTATCAGTTGGTGGGTAAAAGCCTGCACGACACGCAGAAGGTGCAGGATTTTTCGCCCTATATCGCTCGCATCCAGGCCTCCGGCGCAGAAACCGTGCTGACCGGCAACTGGGGCAACGACCTGTTGCTGCTGATGAAAGCCAGCCGCGCCGCCGGCCTGAAGCTGCGCTTCGGCACGGCCTTTCTCGATCAGCCGGGCAACCTCGCCAACGCCGGCGATGTCGCGCTGGGGCACTACGTTTCCCACCCGTTCAACATTGAGGCGGCGGGCGAGCAGGGCGAAAAATTTGCCAGCGAGTATCAGGCCAAGACCGGGCACCTGCCAGCCTACATCGAGCCACAGACGGTATTTGCCTTGCAGATGGTCGGCAATGTGCTGAAGAAGCTGCCGGCCGAAGATGGCCGTCTCAATACCCGCAGTTTCGCCCTGGCCCTGGAACAGGCCAGCGACCGCAACCCATTGGGTGACGTGCGGATGCGTGCCGAGGATCACCAACTGCTGATGCCGTTCGTGGTGTCGGTGGTGTCGAAGGAGGCGCGCTACAAGGTTGACGGCACCGACATGGGCTTTGTGCCGATCAAGTCGTTCAGTGCCGATCAAGCCGCAGCGCCTGTCCAGGATGCCTGCCGGATGCAACGACCCGAGTGACGCCGCCTGGCGTGCCGAGCGGCACGCCTTCCTGCCCATCGCGAACGCTGGAGTCGCCTATGGAATTTCTCACAGTTTCACTGCTTAACGGCGTGATCTACGGCCTGCTGCTGTTTATGGTTTCCGCCGGCCTGACGCTGATTTTCGGCATGATGGGCGTGCTCAATTTCGCCCATGCCTCCTTCTATATGGTGGGCGCCTACCTGGCCTACACCCTGCAGAAGGTTGTCGGCTTCACGACTGCGGTAGTGCTCTCGACCGCAGTCGTGGGCCTGCTCGGCGTGATCGTCGAGCGCTTCTTCCTGCGCCGCGTACACAAACATGGCCATGCTCATGAACTGCTGCTCACCTTCGGCCTGACGTTCATCATTGCTGAACTGATCAAGTTGTTTTACGGCAACTTTTCCGTCGAATACCGAGTTCCAGAGTTCCTCAACTTTGCCGCCTTCCAGGTGTTCAGCACCGACTATCCGTTCTATCGCTTGTTGATGGGTGTGGTCTCGCTGCTGGTGTTCGGCCTGATCTACCTGCTGTTGACCCGCACTCGGGTCGGCATCGTGGTGCGGGCGGCGATTCATCGTCCACAAATGGCCGAGGCCCTGGGGCACAACGTCCCGCTGGTGTTCATGGCCGTGTTCGGCATCGGCGCGGCACTGGCCGGCCTGGCCGGGGCTCTGGCTGGGGCGTTCTACACCACCAACCCGAACATGGCCCTGGAGCTGGGGGTCATCGTGTTTGTCGTGGTGGTGGTTGGCGGCCTGGGTTCGATGGCCGGGGCCATGATCGCGTCGCTGCTGATCGGGCTGATTTCTTCGTTCGCGGTGGGTGTGGACCTCAGCCTGGCTTCACTCCTGGGTTTGCTGGGGGCAGGTGACTGGGCGCAGCAGATGGGCGGGTTGATGACCCTCAAGGTATCCAGTGTGGCGGCAACCATTCCGTTTGCGCTGATGCTGCTGATTTTGCTGATCCGGCCGTCCGGGTTGATGGGCGAGAAGGGGTAAACCATGAAACTGACGAAAATCCTCCTGGCGGTGCTGTTGCTGGCCCTGCTGGTGCTGCCCGCCATCCTGCCGGCGGCGATGGTCAACGCGGCCATCCAGATGCTTATCGCGGCCTTGTTTGCCTGTGCCTTCAACTTGTTGTGCGGGCAGGGCGGCATGCTTTCGTTCGGTCATGCGGCGTACTTCGGCGTGGGGTCGTTCGCTACATTGCATGCGATGAGTGCGCTCAATGGCCAAGGCCTGCTGCCGACACCGTTGCTGCCGCTGATCGGTGCCATGGGCGGCTTTATCTGCGGCCTCTGCGCCGGTTGGTTCGCCACTAAACGGGCGGGCGTCTACTTCTCCATGATCACCCTGGCGCTGGCCGAGTTGCTGCATTCCCTGGCCCCGCACCTGAATACGCTGTTTGGCGGCGAGGCGGGTATTTCGTCCATGCGCGCCCCTGCCTGGGGCCTGGATTTCGGTGACGCGACCCAAGTGTATTACCTGACGCTGGGTTGGGTGGTGCTGTCGATTGCCTTGCTCTACGCCTTCACGCTGACGCCCATGGGGCGCCTGACGTTCGCCTTGCGCGAGAACGGCCACCGCCTGCAGTTCCTGGGCTACAACGTTCACCGCTTGCGAGTGCTGGTGTTTGCCTTGTCGGCGATGTTTGCCGGTATTGCCGGTGGCTTGCAAGCACTGAACCTGGAGTCGGCCAACTACGTGCTGTTCGACATGCGTTTTTCTGCCGAAGTGGTACTCAACACCTACATCGGCGGCGTCAACGTGTTCCTCGGGCCGGTGCTCGGCGCTGCCCTGATGACGTTCTTTGGCAACGCCGCCTCTGACCTCACGCAATCCTGGTTGCTGTATCAGGGCCTGTTGTTCGTACTGGTGATGATGTTCATGCCCAGCGGCCTGGCCGGGCTGGTGCTGTGCTGGAGCGCGCAGATCCGTCGGCGCGGTTGGCTGGCGATCGTCCCGGCGGCGTTCTCGGCGCTGCTTGGCGCTGGGGTGTTGAGCCTGGCGGTGGTGTTTTTGATCGAGACGTTGCAACGCGTATTCAGCCAGGACTATCAGGCCCTGTTGATGACGGACCAAGCCTGGCCGGCGATCAGTCTGTTCGGCCGCGAATGGCTGCCGGGCGCGCTGCTGACCTGGGCCACGCCGTTGCTCTTGGGGGTGGCCGGGCTGTTGGTCCTGAAACTGGCCCGGCACCAATGGCTGCGCCTGCTGGATGACGAACCGGTGGTCAACGCCGCCGCACTCAGGCCTCGGGTCGAAGGAGAACAACCATGAGCGATGCGATCCTGCAGTTACGCGATGTGCATAAGTCGTTTGGCGAGGCTCACATCATTCGGGGGGCGCAGCTTGAATTGCGTGCCGGTGAACGTCATGCGGTGATCGGTCCCAACGGGGCCGGCAAATCGACCTTGTTCCATCTGATCTCCGGGCAGTTGCAGCCCAGCAGTGGGCAGATCCTCCTGGGCGCGGAAGCGATCCAGGGCTGCTCGCCACAGCACATCAATCACCTGGGGTTGTCGCGCTCGTTCCAGATCACCAACATTTTTCCCGGGCTCTCGGTGTTCGAAAACCTGCGCATCGCGGTGATGCGCAAGCATCGGATGCAATACCACTTCTGGCGCTCCGTCCAGCGTTACCCCGAGGTGCGCGAGCAGACTGAGCAATTGCTCGAACAGGTGCGGCTACAGGACAAGCAAACGGTGTGCGCGGCCGAACTCTCTTACTCCGAACAGCGCGCCTTGGAGATCGGCATGACCCTGGCCTGTGACCCTCGGGTGATCTTGCTCGACGAGCCGATGGCGGGCATGTCCCATGAAGAAACCGATTACGCCCTGAACCTGATCCGCGAGGTGACCCAGGGGCGTTCGCTGCTGATCGTCGAACATGACATGGACGTGGTGTTCTCCCTGTGCGACCGCATCAGTGTGCTGGTCTACGGCGAAGTCATCGCCACCGGTACACCGGACCAGATCCGCGCAGATCGTCGGGTGCAGGAAGCCTACCTGGGTGAGGAGCAATGTGCATGAACCCTACTTCGCAAAACCTGCTGTCGATCAGCGACCTGCATGTGCATTACGGCAAGAGCCATGTATTGCATGGGGTCGATCTGCACATCGGTCACAACGAGGTGGTGAGCCTGCTCGGGCGCAACGGCGCCGGGCGCTCGACCACCATGAAAGCGGTCATGGGCCTGGTGCCGCCCAGTGCCGGCAGCGTGCAGTTGGCCGGGCGCGAGTTGACCGGGCTGCGCCCCTATCGCATCAGCCGTGCCGGCATCGGGTTCGTCCCGGAGGAACGTGAGGTCTTCGCCAACCTCAGCGTCGAGGAAAACCTGCGCATGGGCCAGCAAGCGCCCACCGACGGCGCCACTGCGTGGACCGTCGAGCAGATGTTCGAGTTTTTCCCGCGGCTGCGCGAGCGCCGTAACACTGGCGCGGGCAACCTTTCGGGGGGCGAACAGCAGATGCTCACCCTGTGCCGGTCGTTGCTGGGCTGCCCCAGAGTGCTGCTGATCGATGAACCCACCGAAGGCCTGGCGCCGAAGATTGTGGCCGTCGTCGCCGAGGCTATTCGCGAGATCCACCGACGTGGGGTTTCGATCCTGCTGGTGGAACAGAAGCTGACCATCGCGCTTAAGGTCTCGTCGCGAGTCTGCGTGATGGGGCATGGGCGGATTGTCTTCGAGGGCACGCCGCAGGCGCTGACCGACGATGCGAATTTGATGAAGGAATGGTTGGCGGTCTAGACCGACCGCCAGCATGTTCAACCCGGCAGGTTCGCCTGCCAATTTCCCCCCCGATTGTGTGGCAGCACGTGTGCTTGCCAGGGGGTTCTGCGTTTTAAATCCACCGGGAAAAACAATAAAAATGAGCCTGCCTAACTACATCACCGTACAACCCCTGCTGTTGCTCAGCGTCTTGCCGGGCCTGGTCCTGGCCCAGGAGCAGGGCTTTATCGAAGGTGCAACGGCCAACGTGCTGATGCGCAACTTCTACTTCAACCGTGACTTTCGCGACAGCGGTGCCGCCCAGGCCAAGAGCGAGGAGTGGGCGCAGGGCTTTCTGCTTAACGCACAGTCCGGCTACACCCAAGGCACCGTGGGTGTCGGCGTCGATCTGATCGGCCGTCTCGGGGTCAAACTCGACAGCGGCAGTGGGCGTGCTGGCAGCCTGTTGTTGCCGGCGGACGGCAAAGGCTCGGCGGATGATTTCTCCAGCCTGGGCGCTGCGCTCAAACTGAAACTGTCGAAGACCGAGCTGAAAGTCGGGGAGCTGCTGCCGAGCCTGCCCATCCTCCAGTACAACGATGCGCGGTTGCTGCCGCAAACCTTTCAGGGGGCGATGCTGACTTCGAAAGAAATCACCGGGCTGACCCTCAATGCCGGGCAGATGCGCTCATTCACTCAGCGCAACTCCAGTAACCGCGAAGACCTGTTTATTGATGGCCGCTCGTTCGCCACGTCCGACCGCTACAACTACCTGGGTGGCGAGTACCGCTTCAACCAGGAGCGGACCATGCTCGGCCTCTGGGGCGCAGAACTGGAGGATATCTATCGCCAACGCTTAGTCCAGTTCGCCCACAAGCAACCGGTCGGTGCCTGGACGCTTGGGACCACCGTCGGCCTGCTCGACTCCGAGGAACAAGGCCAGGCCAAAGCCGGCAAAATCGACAACCGCTCGTTCTACAGCACCCTCAGCGCGGCACATGGCGGGCACACGCTGATGGCCGCCTGGCAGCGCATGTACGGCGAAGACGGGACCATCTGGCTAAGCCCGACCACCACCGTGCTGCCCAGTGATATCCAGGTGCGCAATTTCGCCTCCGCCCAAGAGAAAGCCTGGCAGCTGCGATACGACTACAACTTTGCCGCCATGGGGGTGCCAGGGCTGACGACCTTCGTGCGTTACGTCAGTGGCGACAACGTACTGGTGGCGGGCAGCAACGACGGCAAGGAATGGGAGCGCGATTTTGACGTGTCCTATGTGATCCAGAGCGGCGCGCTGAAGAACCTGGGCCTGCGCTGGAGAAACGCCATGGTGCGTTCCAGTTTCGGTCCGTCAGTCGACGATAACCGACTTATCGTCAGCTACAGCCTGGCGCTGTTCTGATCGATATGCCGACTATTCCGGTAACAATTTCCTTTGACAGACCCCGCAGTGCGGGTTAGTTTTTCTGAGCTGGTCAGACAAGTTGTTTTAAATGTATGACCAGCTACAAAAATAAGTGAGAACCTCATGTCCTACTCAGATAGCTCAGCACCTGCGTCCGTACAACCACAGCCTGAAACGGCTGTTTTCCAGCACAGCGCCTATGCCGGCATCCACGACAAGGTGGTGGTGGTCACCGGTGGTGGCAGCGGTATCGGCTTGGCACTCGCCAAAGGTTTTGCTCGCAACGGCGCGCACTTGCTGCTGATCGACATCAACGCTCAAGCCATGGCCGACGCCAAGGGCGAGTTGCAGGAAGCCTTCCCCAATAGTCGAGTCGAATGCTTCCAGGCTTCGGTTGCTGACGAAGACGCGGTTGAAGCGGCCTTTGCCCACGCCAAGGCCTGTTTCGGGCGTATCGACGTGCTGCTTAACAACGCCGGCGTATCGATCAACAAACCGTCGCTCGATATCAGCCCGGCCGAATGGCGTCGGGCCGTCGAGATCAACTTCAACAGCGTGTTCTTCTGCGCCCAGGCGGCGGCCCGGCACATGATCGAGCAGCAGGCGGGCGTGATCATCAACACCTCGTCGATGTGGGGCGTGTCCCACTCCGCCGATCGCACGGCGTACTGCGCGACCAAGGCCGCCGTGGTCTCCATGACCAAGTGCCTGGCAGTGGAATGGGCCCGCCATGGCATCCGCATGAACGCCATCGGCCCTGGCTATACCCGCACACCGTTGGTGGAAGAACTGCAACGGGCCGGACGCCTGGACGTCGAGGCCCTGCGCAAGCGCACGCCGTTGCAACGCCTCGGTGAGCCGGGCGAGATGGCCGAGCTGGCGCTGTTCCTGGCGTCCAGCAGCGCGACGTTCATCACCGGGCAGATCTACGTGTCGGACGGCGGCTGGACCGCCAACGGTTTCTAGTTCGCCTTCGTTGTGGCGGCCCGCCGTGGCCCGTCGATTCGAGTTCTTTGTGGAGAAGTGAAATGCCGAAAAGTGTTGCCTTGTCGCCGGCCTCGCCGTGGGTCGAGCTCAGTTCCACCGATGCCGACTGGAAGCAGGCCGACCCTGCGTTGCTGGGCACGATGCTCAGCCAGTTGCACCTGATCCGCGCCTTCGAGGAGACCGTGCTGGAACTGGCCGGAGAAGGCCTGGTGCATGGTCCGGCGCATTCGAGCATCGGTCAGGAAGGGGGCGCGGTAGGTTCGATCGTTGCGCTGGGCGCGGCGGATGAAGTCAACGGCTCGCACCGTGGTCATCACCAGTTCCTGGCCAAGGCGTTGGTCTACCTGATGCCCGAGGGTATCGACCCGAAAGCGCCGGTCACTGCACCCATCCAGGATCTGCTGCAACGTACCCTGGCGGAAATTCTCGGCCTGGCCCAAGGGTTCTGCAAAGGCCGGGGCGGTTCGATGCACCTGCAGTGGGCCGAGGCCGGCGCCCTGGGGACCAACGCCATTGTGGGCGGTGGTGTGCCGCTGGCGGCCGGTGCCGCCTGGGCACACCGGCATGCCGGGACCGACACCGTGGCGGTCACCTATTTCGGTGACGGCGCGGTGAACATCGGTTCGGTGCTGGAGACCATGAACCTGGCGGCGGCCTGGAAACTGCCGCTGTGTTTCTTCATCGAGAACAACCTGTACGCGGTGTCCACCACGGTTGAGGAAGCCACTGCCGAGCCGCGCCTGTCGGCACGCGGGCTGGGTTTCAATATTCCGAGCTGGAAGGTCGACGGCATGGACCCGCTGGCGGTTTACCTGGCCATGCAGCAAGCCCTGGCGCACATGCGCGCCGGCAACGGACCGACCGTCATCGAGGCCGATGTGTACCGGTTCTTCCATCAGAACGGTCCGTTCCCTGGCAGCGCATTCGGTTACCGCAGCAAGGAAGAAGAGCAGAGCTGGCGCGCCCGTGATCCGCTGGAACGCCTGGCCCGCGAAATGAAAAAGCGCGACTTGATCGACGACGCCGGCCTGGCCGATCTGCGTGAAACCATCAAGCTGGCCATGGCCCAGGCGGCGGCTGAATTGCTTGAAGCCGACCCGGCGGGCAAACCGGGCAAGCGACGGATCCGTCCCCAGTTGTGGCCCTCGCCGGACTTTCGCGATGTCGGGATTCGTGGCGACCTCAGCGAACTGGCCACGGCCCGGACCTGTGAACTGGCGACCTATCGCGGCGGCCTGCAGCAACGCAAGTTCATCGATGCCATCGCCGACGTGATGAACCGGCGCATGGAAACCGATGACAGCATCGTGGTCATGGGTGAGGACGTACACCGTCTCAAGGGCGGTACCAACGGCGCCACGCGCGGCCTGAAAGAGCGTTTTCCGCAGCGCATTCTCGGTACCCCGATCAGCGAGAACGCCTTCTGCGGGCTGGGTGGCGGCATGGCGTTGGACGGGCGTTTCAAACCGGTGGTGGAGTTCATGTACCCCGACTTCATGTGGGTCGCCGCCGACCAGGTGTTCAACCAGATCGGCAAGGCGCGGCACATGTTCGGCGGGCAGAGTGACGTGCCGCTGGTGCTGCGCACCAAGATCGCCATGGGCACCGGCTACGGCTCGCAGCATTCCATGGACCCGGCCGGCATCTACGTCACCAACCCGGGCTGGCGCATCGTTGCCGCGTCCACGCCGTTCGACTACATCGGCCTGATGAACACCGCGTTGGCCTGCAAGGACCCGGTACTGGTGATCGAGCACGTCGACCTGTACAGCCACAGCGGCGAAGTGCCGGTGGACGACTTGGACTATCAGATTCCATTCGGGACCGCCGCCGTGCGCCGAGAAGGCCGTGACCTGACCATCCTCACGTACCTGAGCATGGTCGGACACTCCCTGGAAGCCGTGGAGCAGACCGGCATCGATGCCGAAGTCATTGACCTGCGTTTCCTCGACCGCGCCAGCTTCGACTGGGCCACGGTCGAGGCGAGTATTCGCAAGACCAATAATGTGCTGATCGTCGAGCAGGGCGCCCGAGGGACGTCCTATGGCGGTTGGCTGGCCGACGAACTGCAGCGCCGTTGCTTCGACTGGCTCGACCAGCCGATCCAGCGCGTGACCGGTGGCGAAGGCTCACCGAGTATTTCCAAAGTCCTGGAGCGCGCCGCCTGTGCCCGCACCGAGGAAGTGATCGAAGGCCTGCAACAGGTCATCCGTGAAAAAGGGGCACACCAATGAGCGTGAAGATGCTGGTTCCAATGGAAGTGGGGATTTGCTGCGTCGATCTCCCGGCCCTCAGCCGTTTCTATCAGGACGTGCTGGGTTTCACCTTTGTCGCACAGGTGCAAATGCCGGCCGCCGCCGCGCAGTTGGTGGGCCTGAGCGAAGGCGGCTACAGCGTGGTGCGTCTGCAGACGCCTTACGGTGAACGGATCAAGTTGCTGGCGCCTGAGCGGGCGCCGGTCCGGCCTGAACCGGGGCTGATTCTCGACCGGCAGAATGCGAGTTACCTGACGTTCATCGTCGAAGACATCGCCAGCCTGGTGGACGACCTGAAAAATGCCGGTGCGAGCTTCTGCGCCGAGGCTGCCCCGATCCAACTGCGCCCCGATGTGAAGGCGCTGTTCTGCCGCGACCCGGAGGGCAACGTGCTGGAACTGGTGGAGTACGCCGATATCGCCGCCTACCGTCCCGATCTGTTCAGCGACAGGAGCGCCTGATGGCCAAGCTCTTACATATGCCGGAAGTGTCGGCCAACGCCACCCACGCCGCGATCCAGAACTGGACCCTCAAGGAAGGCGACACCATCAGCGCCGGTGATTGCATTGCCGAGATCGAGACCGAAAAGGCCTTGGTCGAACTGGCCGCCGAGGAAGATGCGGTGCTGGGCAAGATCCTGGTCGAACCGGGGCGCGAAGTGGAAGTGGGCGCGCCGATCGGGGTGCTGTTTGCCAGAGGCGAAACCGATGTCGACATTGCCGCGCTGTTGGCCAAGGCCGGTGCGCTGGCGGCGGCCAATGAGCCGGTGGTGGATGACGCACCGGTGCTCCAGCCTCGGGCCGAGGTGGCGCCTGCGATTGACGTGCACAGCGGGCGGATCTTCGCCAGCCCTCTGGCCCGCCGCCTGGCAGCGGCCAAGGGGCTTGACCTGGCGAGCCTCAAGGGCAGCGGGCCGAACGGGCGCATCGTCAAACGCGACGTCGAGGCGGTCGCCGTTGCCGCTGCGGTGGCCGCACCGACGTCCGTGTCGACCGTCGACTTTGATGAAATCCCCCACAGCAGCATGCGCAAGACCATTGCCCGCCGCCTGGTGGAGAGCAAGGCCACGGTCCCGCATTTCTATCTTGATGTGGAATGCCGGATGGAACCTCTGCTGGCCCTGCGCGAGCAGGTCAACCGGACCGCAGCGAGGAAGATTTCGATCAACGACTTCATCGTCAAGGCGGCGGCTGTCGCCCTCCAGCAAGTACCGGCGATGAATGTGACCTGGACCGAGACGGCGCTGCGCCGCTACCACCAGGCGGATGTCTGCGTGGCGGTGTCCACCGAGAGCGGCCTGATCACCCCCGTGGTGCGCAATGCCGACAGCAAGGCCCTTTCGCAGATCAGCGCGCAGGTGGCGGAGTTGGCCGGGCGCGCCCGCGACGGACGTCTGCGCCCCGAGGAATACCAGGGCGGCAGTTTCACCATCAGCAACCTGGGGATGTTCGGCGTCGAGCAGTTCAGCGCGATCATCAATCCACCCCACGCCGCGATTCTGGCGGTGGGTGCGACGCAGCAAAAACCGGTGGTTGAAAACGGTGAGCTGAAGGTCGGTGCGGTACTGCGTTGCACGTTGTCGGTGGATCATCGGGCCGTGGATGGCGCACTCGCTGCGCAATGGTTGGCGGTGTTCAAGGGCCTGATGGAAAACCCGCTGGGCATGCTGATTTGAGAGAGTACCCATGAGCGAAATGAAATTTGATCTGATCGTCGTCGGTGGCGGCCCCGGCGGTTACGTGGCGGCCATTCGCGCCAGCCAGTTGGGGCTGCGCACGGCGTTGGTGGAAAAGGCGCAACTGGGTGGGGTCTGCCTGAACTGGGGCTGCATTCCGACGAAGGCCCTGTTGCGCAGTGCCGACGTGTTGCGCCTGATCGGCAGCGCGGGCAGTTTTGGTATTGAGGTCGGGCCGGCCAGGCCGGACCTGAAGGCCATCGTCAAGCGCTCCCGCGATGTCGCCGCCCAGTTGCACCGTGGGGTCAGCGGGTTGATGAAAAAGCACCGCGTCCAGGTGTTCAATGGGCATGCGCGGCTGGATGGACCGCAGCGCCTGAAAGTCAGTGGGGAGCAAGGCGAGCTGAGCCTGAATGCGCCGCATATTATTCTCGCCACCGGGGCCCGGGCCCGAGTGCTGCCGGGCATGGAGCCGGATGGCAAGCATTTCTGGAGCTACCGCCAGGCGTTGGTGCCGGACAGCGTACCCAAGCGGCTGGTGATCATCGGCGGCGGTGCGATCGGGATCGAGTTCGCCAGTTTCTATCACGCGCTGGGCGCCCAGGTCAGCGTGGTCGAAATGGCGGAGCGGATCCTCCCGGTAGAAGACCACGAGGTCAGCGCCCATGTGGCGCAGGCCCTGGTTCGCGACGGTATCCGCCTGTACACCGGCTGTGCGCTGCAAGGTAGCAAGGTGGAGCAGGGCGCCGTGCAGTTGCGCCTCGAAGGCAACAGCAACGAGACGCTGCAGGCTGACGTGGTGCTGGTGGCCGCGGGCATTGTCGGCAATGTCGAGGAGCTGGGGTTGGAAGGCACAGGGGTCAAGGTGCAGCATACCCACGTGTTGGTGGATGAGTTCTGCCGCACGGGCGAGCCGGGTGTCTACGCCATTGGTGATCTGGCCGGGGCGCCGTGGCTGGCGCACAAGGCCAGCCACGAAGCCGTGATCTGTGTCGAGAAGATCGCCGGTCAGAACCCCCACCCACTGGCCCCCCGCAGCGTGCCGGCCTGTACCTACAGCCACCCGCAAGTCGCCAGTGTCGGCTACACCGAAGCCCAGGCGCGCAGTGCCGGCAAGACCCTCAAGGTCGGCAAGTTCCCCTTCGCCGCCAACGGCAAGGCGATTGCCATGGGCGCCACGGAGGGCTTCGTCAAAGTGGTGTTCGACGCAGACAGCGGCGAGTTGCTCGGCGCGCATATGGTCGGCGAGGAGGTCACCGAAATGATCCAGGGCTACACCATCGCGCGAGGCCTGGAGACCACCGAGGCCGAACTGATCGAAAGCATCCTGCCGCACCCGACGATGTCCGAAGCCATGCATGAGGCCGTGTTGGCCGCCTATGAACGCGCCCTCCATTGCTGAGCACTGATCCACGAGCGATTGCCGAACTGTACGAGGTTGAGTCGTGTCAGTTCGGCAGGCGCCTGGAGCGTTCGGGGCTGCCTAGAAGTACGAGGAAAGACCGCGTGATGCTCAACGGCCTCAACCGATCGGAAGACTCGTCTTCGGTCACGCGTCATTCCCTATGTCGCGGGTTTGGGGCTCAAGGGTGGTGATGTTTGTATTCCTGGCTCACGCCGCCATACCCATATGCACTGGCCCTGCAATCAATGATGTGGATGTTGGAGTGTGGATGCAGGTTGCCGATTTCCTCGGCCAATAGCGCGAAAGCCTCACGCTGAAAGCGCGCCTTCTGCGCTTTGGTGTTTGTCTCATCGGTGATGGTGACCTCCAGCCGGAACGAGTTGTAACCCAGTTCGGCCAGCGAGCAACTGTTGATGAACCATTGCTCATGAGGCACGAAATGCACCATCACCAGCGTCTGCTCCGGGCGTTTCTCCAGCACGTCGCAGGTTAGCGCGGTGAGCTGGGAAACGATCCCCTGGACTCGCGCAAGGTCAGGTTGGCCAGAGATTTTGAGTGTGATGCCGGGCATGTTGGAGTCCTCGTCGGAAGTAAATGTCTGGCTCAGAGTAAGGAGTGGCTTGAGTGCTGAAAAGCCGGAAGATATGATCGTATCCTTCGGAAAAACGGCAGGATGAGCATGCGCCCCTTTGATCTCGAACTTTTGCGAGCCTTCGCGGTTGCGATGGAGTCAGGCAGCCTCGCGCAGGCGGCGCCTAAGTTGTGTCGGTCGCAGTCGGCGTTAAGCGAGCAATTGCGCAAGCTCGAGGCCTTCACCGGGGTTACGTTGCTGGAGCGGGGTAAAAAAGGCGTCAGGCCGACACCGGCTGGCGAACGCTTATTGGTCCACGCACGCGACATGCTTGCCTTGAGTGAGCGTGCCCTTGAAAGCGTGCGTGGCGTGACCTTTGTCGGCGAGTTGCGGCTGGCCATCACCGACTACTTTCTGCCCAGCTCGATCGCCGACCTGTTGAAGAAACTGCGAGTGCGCTATCCGCACCTTCGCCTGCATGTGTCGGTACGCAAGAGCATGCACATCGAGAGCGGGGCAGATTCAGGCGACTTCGATATCGGCCTTTCCATGCGAATTCTCGACGGGCGCAGCCTGCCTGAGGGCTTGCCGGTGCGACGGGAGGCGTTGCGTTGGGTGTCGGTCGCGGGGTTCGAGGCTGAGCGGGAGGAAAACACCCCGTTGCCACTTTTGGTACTGCCGCAGGGGTGCAGCCTGCAGCGCCTCGCCAGAGAGACCTTGGAGGCTCACGAGGTGCCTTATGTGGTTGCGCATTCGGCGTCCGGCGTCGCGGGGCTGCAATCAGCGTTATTGGCAGGTTTGGGCGTCGCGTGTCTGAATGCGTCCGCAGTACCGATGGGCGCGCAGGTCTGCCAGTCGGCGCACCATTTACCGGGATTGCCGGATGTTGAGTTCAGCCTGTTGCCCCCTCGTCCTGGCGAATCGCCCTTGGTCGGGGCCGTCAGGGAAATGCTTGCGAGCCAGTTCAGTTAATCGTCCGAGAAGCCAGCAGCGCCGCTAGGGCGCTACGGGGCGTTGCGAAATGCATGCACTGCGTCAGGGATTGGCACTGAGATTCGGGCCTGTCAGCCGGGACTCTTGAAAGGAAAAAAAGGAGTGACTATGCATAAAGAAATCTGGATGAAACGTTACCGCGTAAAGTTGATTGCCGTCGTTTGTCTCATCGTGGCTATCGCGTTGCTTGTTCTCGCGCGGCTTGACACTTATGGTCTGGATCGCAGAGCCAGCGAACCGTTTGCATTCGACGCAAATGGACTGCGCCTGGCCGGCACGCTCTGGCTGCCCGACCACGCAGCAACAGCGGCAGTGGTTCTGGTTCACGGGGATGGCCCCCAGGATCGCACGTCGCAGCAGGGTTACGATCCACTCATCAACGCGCTTCTCGATGCTGGCATTGCGGTTGTTTCGTGGGATAAACCGGGCGTTGGGGATTCGCCGGGGAATTGGCTCAGCCAGTCGATGACGGACCGCTACGTGGACGTGCGCAGCGCGTTGTCTGCCCTGCGCAGTAGGCTGCCAGCAATCCCTGTCGGTGCGCTTGGGTTTTCACAAGCCGGCTGGGTACTGCCCCGCCTGGCGTCGGGGGATGCGGACTTTCTGGTGCTTGTCGGCGGCGCGGTATCCTGGCAACGGCAAGGTGACTATTACACGCGGACACGGTTGCAACGCACGGGGATGTCCGAGCCCGACATCGACGCAACGATGGCTCGGATCGCCGCAGACGATGAGCGTTTGTTCGCCTCTGCGCAGGTGCCGCCGGTTGCCCTTCTGGACGGCATGAGTGCAGATCGATGGGCGTTTGTGCGGCGCAATCTTCACGAAGACGCAACCGGTGCCTTGGAAAAACTCGACATTCCACTGCTTGCGCTATGGGGCGCGGACGATCTGAATGTCGATCCCGAAGCCAGCGCAGCCCTCTACCGAAAGGCGCTCGGCGGCAACCATCCCGCCAACCGGATTGAAGTCATACCGGATGCAACCCATGGGCTGCTCAAGGCGGCGGCTTACAACACGCAACTCACCAGCGAGTGGTCCTGGTTCACCACTGTCAGGTTCCTCATGGAAAGTCGCCATGCCTACGCCCCAGGTGCCCTTGAAACGATAAACGCGTGGGTTCACGCCAGAGCCAGCCAGTGAATGCACTGGCGGCCAGCGTTGGCAATCAACGCGTGCGGGCAACCACTCGACAAGCGATGTTGGAGCCTCAAGGCTCCTGAGTTTCGAGACGCCGTTTAAACGCGTCGAGCGCAGTACGGATCAACGGGCCCATCACCGGGTCGGCGGCAATGCCCTCGGCGCTCGACTGGCTGGACAGGAGGTTAACCGTGATTGACGCTTGCTCGATGATGCTCGCCGACATCGTTTCCAGGACCAGCCGCAATGCCGCTTGCGCGTGGCTGGCTCTGGGCGATGCGTTGAACAGCGCGACAGGCTTGCCCGGAAACTCTTCACTGCTCACCAGCCAATCGAGCATGTTCTTGAATGCGCCGGGAATACCTCGAGCGTACTCGGGGCACGAAACCAACAGCCCATCCGCCTGCCCGATAATTGCGCGCAACGCCAAGACTGACTCGGGGGGATCCTCGAGCAGGTCCGGGTTGAAGTGAGGCAATTCAGCGATGCCTTCGTAATGTGCGACCTGTACCCCTTCGGGGCATAGATGCTCAACTGCGCGTAGCAAAATTGAGTTGGAAGAGGCCTGACGCAGACTTCCCGAGACAGCAAGCAAACGCACCATTTCAACACCGTTCGTGATTCGTGAGTCGGTGAAGTTTCGCACGAGCTGAGCTTCGTTCACCATTGCGGCATAGCCATCCAGCGCTCAGCGGGGAGCTTGGCGGCACCCGATGTTGAGGTCTCGACCTCTCGGTGCCGAGACCTCAACCACACTGAAGCCGGACGCAATATCCGGTTTTAGATCCAGCGTCGGAACAGCACGCTGGCGTTGACCCCGCCGAAACCGAAGCCATTGGACAGCGCATATTCCATGGGCAGGTGCTGGGCCTGGCCGCGAATCAGGTTCAGGCCTTCGGCAGCGGCATCCGGAGTTTGCAGATTGAGTGTCGCCGGAACTACCTGATCGCGCAGCGCAAGTACGGTGAAGATCGCCTCGATCCCCCCCGCAGCGCCCAGCAGGTGGCCAGTGGCGGACTTGGTCGAACTGATCGCAAGGCCGCTGTCTGTGCCGAACAGGGCTTTGATTGCCGCGAGTTCGCCTTTGTCGCCCACCGGGGTCGAGGTGGCGTGGGCATTCAGGTGCTGAACCTGGGATGCGTCCACGCCGGCTTGGCGCAATGCCTGCTGCATGGCCCGGCGGGCGCCGTCGCCATCTTCGGGCCCGGCGGTCATGTGGTACGCGTCGGCGCTGGTGCCATAGCCCACCAGCTCGGCGATGGGTGTGGCGCCGCGTGCCAAGGCATGTTGCAACTCTTCGATGACCAGCAGGCCGGCGCCTTCACCCATGACGAAACCATCGCGGGCCTGATCGAAGGGGCGCGAGGCGCGCTCCGGGGTGTCGTTGTAATCGCTCGAGAGGGCGCGTGCGGCAGCGAAGCCAGCCAGGCTGACTCGGTGAATGGCCGCCTCCGTCCCGCCGCAGAGCGCTACGTCGATTTCCCCCGCGCGAATCATCCGTGCAGCGTCGCCGATGGCCTGGACGCCCGCCGCACATGCGGTCACCGGAGCCCCCAGTGGCCCCTTGAGACCATGACGGATGGAGACATGACCGGCGGCCATATTGCTGAGAAATGACGGGATGGTGAAGGGTGACAGGCGCCGTGGCCCCTTGCTGTCAGTCGTCCGCACGGCTTCGGCAATCGCCGGAAACCCGCCCACGCCCGAAGCGATGATGGTGGCGGTGCGCTCCTGCGCCTCTGGGGTTTGCGGCGCCCAGCCGGCCTGTGTCAACGCTTCATGGGCCGCTGCCAGGGCGAACAGAATGAAGCGGTCCATCTTGCGCTGTTCTTTGGGGGCCAGCAGTAGATCCGGATCGAAGCCGGCCTCCGGGTCTTGGATGCGGTCGGGAACCTGGCCACCGATGCTGATCGACAGATCGCCGATCAGCTCCGGTGGCAACCGGCGGATCCCCGACTGCCCTGCCAGCAGGCGTTGCCATATTTGCTCGACTCCGCAGCCAAGTGGGGTCAGCGCGCCCATGCCTGTAACGACGATGCGTTTGTTCATGATGATCCAGTTCTTTGTGCTTAAGGGAGGGGTAACGACATATGGACGTCACTATCATTATGAAAGTAACATGCCTGGCCACCAAATGTTCGAACCCCGTAAGGAACTGTCATGCAGCGCAAGACCCTCATTCATGCCGAATGCCCGATCGCCCGTAGCCTGGAACGGGTTGGCGAGTGGTGGAGCATTTTGATCATGCGCGACGCCCTGCATGGCCTGCGACGCTTCGAGGAGTTTTCCCGCAGCCTGGATATTGCCCCGAACATGCTCACCAGACGCTTGAACTCGCTGGTGGAGGCGGGCCTGCTCGAGCGTCAGCCTTACAGTCAGCGCCCGTTGCGCTACCAGTACGTGCCGACGGCCAAGGGCGAAGATTTCCGCGTGGTGCTCATGGCCTTCGTGGCCTGGGGCAATCGCCATTACGCGCCAGAAGGGGAAAGCGTGCAGATTGTCGAGCGGGAAACGGGGCGGCCGGTGCTGCCGGTGATGGCGGATATCGCCGATGGCCGTCTTGTGCCCTTGGACCAGTGCAGCGTGCAGGCCGGACCCGCGGCCAGCGCGGGCATGCGTCAGCGGTTTGGGTGCATGGCTGACCGGATTGAGTGAGGCGCCATGCAGCGGAGGAGTGCGGCACTCAAGGGCTGCCAGCGGTTCGAACTCACTGGCGCAGTTGTTTGGGCGAGGCGTTCAACAGGCGGCGCATGAGTCGCCGCAGGGCCGTGGCATCTTGGTATCCCACCTGCGCGGCGATAGATTCAACGGAGTGCCTGCTGGTTTCCAGCAGCACGCGGGCTCTGTTCAATTGCACGCGTTGGATCAGATTGCGAGTTGAAAGACCGGTTGCTTTTCGAAGGTGCCGCGACAGCGTTCGCTCAGACATGCCGACGTATGCCGCAAGGCTCGGCACACTGGGCGGATGGGGCAGGCGTGCTTCGATGTAGGCGGTGAGGTTGGCGACCAGCGTATTGCCCTGGGCCATGATTGCCGGGTTGATGAAGGGGGACTGCAATTGCCGGCCATCGAGCAGCAGGGCCTTGCCCACCGCGTCGGCGAGTTCCGGCGACAGACGTCTGCGCAGCAGGTGCAGCATCAAGTCGGTTTGTGCGAAGGCTGCACCGGCGGTCGTCAGCGGCGGATCGCGGAGCACCATGACGTTGGGGTCGACAATGCAGTCAGGCGCCATGCTCGACAGCCAAGGGGCGAGCCACCAGGAAGTCGTCACCCGTCGCCCCGTGAGCAACCCGGCGGCATGCAGGAGAAAGACCGCCGAGCATGAGGCGGCAATCTCCTTGCCTTGATTCACATGTGCCTTCAGCGCTGGCAGGGTCTGAAGGACCACGTCTTCCTCAAGGCGCTGCCGCAGCACGTCGAAGTCGCTGATGCCGAGGCCCGGAATGACCCAGCAGGAGTTGTCCTCGACATCTGTGGTCAGCGCGTCAACCTGCAGCAGCATGCCTTGGCCCAGCGTACTCAACCCTGGCTGCGGCCCACACACGCGCCAGCGCGGCACGGCAAGGCCGCGCCGCTGCGCAAGTATTGCGGCGGTGTCGAGGATGTCCAGGGTGGCTGCGACGCTCGAGGCGAACGCCCCTGGAAAGACGAGGACAGTGAAATCGTACATTGTCCGATTATGCCCGAAAGAAGACGAATCGGTCACTTATCGAGGGGAGGGATAACTGGCCCAATGGCGCCTCCAGTTAACCGCGAGGTTTCGCCATGCCAAACATCCTGATCAAGGTGCCTACCGGCGCTTTCAACCTGCCACAGCGCCACCAGTTGCTTCGAAGCGTGAGCGACGTGGCGATGATTAATGAACACATGGGCGATGCCCCTCAGCAACGTATGTTGTGCTGGGTGTTGATTGAGGAAGTGCAGGCCGATCAATGGCTGTGCGGAGGCGTTGCTCCTCATGCCCAGGTTGTCCCGTGCATGGTCATCGTCAAGGTGCCCGCCGGCGTCCTTGATGCACCGATGCGCCAGCGCTACGTGAGTGAACTGCATGGCGCCCTACAATCGAACCTGGCGGCGGGGGATCAGCGCCGGTTGCTGAGCTCGATACAGATCGAGGAGGTTGTCGACGGAACGTGGGGGGCGAACGGTGAGATCTGGCATTTGGCCGACTTCACCCGTGCAGCCGGATACGGACATCTCGCTGACTAACGATAGGCGCCCGCCAGAAAGCGTACACCTGTACGCTTATTCGTCCCCCGGTCGAACCGTCGGTTGTTTCAGTCCCTGTCGAGAAAAACGGTTGGCGGTAGTGTTGCGATTCGCGGTGGGGCAGGGGGGGATGCTCGCCTGCCGCCAGCTCGATGCTGAACCTGCGTCACATCCCTGACCGCACCACGAGCCGCGTTCGATGTCAGTGCCGCGTAGGCCTGAAGTGCCGCCGACACTTTTCGCGCCCGTGCGGCGGGCTGCCAGGCTTGCCCTTCCTTGGCATCCATCGAGTGGTAACGCTGGTTCAACGTTGCCTCATCGACCCTCAGTTCAACGGAACGGTTGGGAATATCGATCTTGATCACGTCCCCTGTTTCCACCAGGCCTATCAGTCCACCTTCCGCCGCTTCCGGTGAGACATGGCCGATGGACAGGCCGGAGCTGCCGCCCGAAAATCGCCCGTCGGTCAAAAGCGCGCAGGACTTGGCCAGCGCTTTGGATTTGAGATAGCTGGTGGGGTAGAGCATTTCCTGCATACCAGGGCCGCCCTTGGGGCCTTCGTAGCGGATGACCACCACATCGCCAGGCACCACCTGGTCGCCAAGAATGCCAGCCACCGCCGCCTCCTGACTTTCGAAAACCACCGCTTTGCCTTCGAACACCAACATGGAGGGGGCGACGCTGGCTGTTTTGACGATACAGCCCTCCGGCGCCAGGTTGCCAAACAGCACCGCGAGGCCGCCGTCCTTGCTGAAAGCCTGTTCAGCGCATCGGATCGCGCCCGTTGACCGGTCTGTGTCCAGGTCATCCCAGCGCGCTGACTGACTGAAGGCTCGCTGGGTGAGGGCATTGCCCGGCGCTGCGCGGAAAAATGTCTGCACTTGCTGGTCTGGGCTACGGGCGATGTCCCAGCGATCCAGCGCATCTTTCAAGGTGGGCGTGTGGATTGTCGGCAGGCTTGTGTCGATCAAGCCTGCGCGGTCCAACTCGCCAAGGATCGCCATGATGCCACCGGCGCGATGCACGTTCTCGATGTGTACATCGCTGCAGGCGGGCGCGACTTTGCACAGCCACGGGACTTGGCGAGACAGCCGGTCAATGTCGGCCATGTTGAACGCCACGCCGCCTTCGCGCGCAGCTGCCAACAGGTGAAGGACCGTGTTGGTCGAGCCGCCCATGGCGATGTCCAGGCTCATGGCGTTTGCAAACGCGGCGCGGTTGGCAATGTTGCGCGGCAACGCGCGTGCGTCGTCCTGTTCATACCAACGCTTGGCTAACTCGACAATCAGCCGCCCGCTCTGGCGAAACAAGCCCTCACGCTCAACATGAGTCGCCAGCACCGTGCCATTGCCGGGCAATGCCAGGCCAAGCGCTTCCGTCAGGCAGTTCATTGAGTTGGCGGTGAACATGCCGGAGCATGAACCGCAGGTGGGGCAGGCGGCGCGTTCGACCGCGGCGACTTCCTCGTCGCTATAGGCGTCGTCGGCGGCGATCACCATCGCGTCGATCAGGTCCAGAGACTGGCGCGTGCCTTTGATTACCGCTTTCCCCGCCTCCATCGCCCCGCCAGAAACGAACACGGTCGGAATGTTTAGGCGCATGGCAGCCATCAACATGCCGGGGGTGATTTTGTCGCAGTTGGAGATGCACACCAGCGCATCGGCGCAATGCGCGTTGACCATGTATTCAACGGCATCGGCGATCAGTTCCCGCGAGGGCAGTGAATAAAGCATGCCGTCATGGCCCATGGCGATACCGTCGTCGACGGCGATGGTGTTGAACTCCTTCGCCACGCCACCGGCCGCCATCACTTCGCCGGCAACCAGTTGGCCGAGGTCCTTGAGGTGTACGTGGCCTGGAACAAACTGCGTAAAGCTGTTGGCGATGGCAATGATGGGTTTGCCGAAGTCGTCATCGGTCATGCCTGTGGCGCGCCACAGGCTGCGGGCACCGGCCATGTTGCGGCCATGGGTAGTGGTTCTCGAACGATAAGCGGGCATTGAGTCCTCCTGGGCTGACGGTATGGACTCAGGCTAAAGACCGGTTGGAAGGCTGTGAAATATATTATTTAATGCTTATTAAGTCTCTGGAGGTATAAGAAATGGATGTTCGCCAGCTCAGGCATTTTGTCGCTGTCGCCCAGACTTTGCATTTCAGCCTGGCAGCGCAACGCCTGTGCATGACCCAGCCGCCGTTGAGCCAGTCGATCATGGCGCTGGAGCGCGAAGTCGGTGCCTCGCTGTTTGTACGGACCAAACGCAGCGTGGCGCTGACCCCGTTCGCCGAGCAATGGCTACCTCAGGTGCGGGCCGCGCTGGGGGCTATCGATGCGCTGGGTCATACAGCGCAAGCCATCCTTCGCGGCGATGCCGGCGGGTTGGAACTGTCGTTTGTCAGTACCGCTGACTACAGCATTCTTCCCGTGCTGGTCCAACGGTTCCGCAGCCTGTACCCGGCGGTGGAACTTTCGTTGATGGAGGCTACCAGTGATCTTCAGATCGCTGCGCTGCTCGAGGGCAAGGGGCACGCAGGCATTGTCATTGCCAACCCGTGGGCCACGATCCCCGATCAATTGGCCTACCGGTCTTTGGTCGTCGAGCCACTGATTGCCGCTGTGCCGCAAGCGTGGATGGCGGACGGGCGCCTGGTCGATGTGGAGGGCCGGTTATCTTCGGACGCGATGATATCTTGCCCGCTGGTGGTCTTTCCCAGGCGTGCGGCACCGGCGTTCTATGACCTGGTCACCGGCTACTACGCCGCGTGCGGCGGTAGCCTGCATATTGCCCAGCACGCTATTCAGATGCAGACGATCATTAGCTTGGTATCGGCAGGCATGGGCATCGCGCTGGTGCCGGCGTCATTGCGTCATCTCGCTCGCTCGGGGGTGTGCTATCTCGCTTTGGAGGAAAATGCGCCGCATCTGGAAACCGGCCTGGTGTACCGCCGCGACGATACGACACCGACGCTTGCCAACTTCCTGCACATGGCCAGTCAATTGCTCGAACTGGACATGAGTTGATCCGATGCAGCGGGCGAGTGAGGTTGTTAACCTGTGGCCGCATGGTTGGGCAATCAACGCCTGGGATTAAAGGGAATTAATACCGATGTGGTTTTTTCTTTCGTTTGCCAAGAGGCCAGATGAGGCGCCTGCTGAGCGAGCGCAGCCGTTTGAACATCCCAACGGCTTTCGCGAGATGACATCGTTGCGCGTTATCACGCCCGACCACCACGCGTTTTCGACCGCTGCCACCTGCGCAAACCAGCTGAAAGGATTTGAAATTGTTCAGGGTGATGAACACCTGCTCTTACTGGAAATCGATCATGGCGCCAGCGGCCAGGCACACGATTTCCGTCCCGGGTTGCCGATGATTGTGAACTGGTGATGCATTGGCCTGGAGGGCCCGTTCCATCTTGATGATCCGGAGCCCACGGTGGTCGGCGCTGCCATAGACCGTGCGGTGGGTTACAACACGGGCAATGACGAATATCACCCGACGGCGGGGGATTTCCCTGGATGCAACATGACGCCGATGTACGTGCTAGTCCGTGCTCGATAGTTCGAAATTGGCGAATCCATAGAGTTTATTGGTGAGAGAGTCAATACCGCTGCTGGGCTGTTTGCATGTTTTTAGAGTGTGTTCAGCTGATGTTCAGAACTCGCATGCTAGTTGATTAGTTGAGTCAATAGGTCGCATGTGTTTAACAAGTTTTCACTGTTTTTGTCTGGATGGCGCAAAAAGCAAAATGCTAGCCTGCGAGTTTTTTGGGATAGCAGGTCCACATGAAAGTGCTAAAGGAAATGGCTGTAAAAAAGCCATGCTCATTTATTTTTATATTGACATTTCTCGTGTTTGCAGTACTGCAATACAAGCCTGCTGTGCTCAATTACACAACGCGCTTTGTCGATTTTGCTCAATATATGCTCGCGCATGGGGTGACGCTGTTTCCAATTGCGGATGATCTGCGGCCATATCCCGATTACACGGTGATCAATACGCTCCTTGTTTATCTGGTTTCTTTGCCGTTTGGTCGTGTATCGATTCTTTCAATGGGCCTTCCCTTCTGTGTTGCCGCGGCCTTGATGCTGGTGTTTGTTTACAAGCTCGGTGCATTGCATGAGAAAAAATGGGGCGCATATGGTGTTGTGTTTGCCCTGTTCACCTGGTCATTTCTGGACGGCGTGAACTCCTTGGCACTGGATATATACCCCGCGCTTTTTACAGTGGTGTGTTTTTATCTGGCCTACACGGGAGAGGTATACAAACAACGTTTCCGCGTGCTGCTTGTGCTCGCAGGCCTTGCGCTGGGCTTTGCATTTCGTGGCCCCATTGGGCTGATCGGCCCTGCCAGTGTGGTCGCCGCTTATTATTTTTTGAGCAAGCAATGGCGCATGCTGGTTGTGTTTTGCTTGCTGGCAGGCTTGGTCCTGGCCACAGGCATTGCGGTGCTGACATGGGCTGCCTATGTACAAGGTGGAGACGCGTTTCTACAAGAGGTATTGATCATGCAAGGGCTGGGGCGGTTTGGCAGTGACCACGCGCCCCGTTATTACTTCTATTTCTCTGCCGGCTTGCTGACCTATGGCATAACAGCTCTTATCGCTTTGAGCGTTATCGCCAAGAAGGGGAAGTGCTTTTTTGAACGCTCACCTGATCCAGCCACGAACATGCTCTTGTATCTCTCGGGCTGGCTCCTTGTGGTGATCGTACTGTTCACGATTCCAAGCTCCAAGAAGGCGCGTTACATACTTTCAATTACACCCGCTATTTCCTTGTTGGCTGCCTACATCTTCGTGGATCGCAGCGCTCTCTTTGCAAGTACCCGAGACAAACTGCTGCGGTTTTGCTTAAACCTGCCAGTGGTTGGCCTGGGAGTGTTACTGCTTGCGTTTATTCATGGTCTGTATGCGGCGACTCCACTTCGGCCGAACTATCTCGGTGCGTCCATGGGGTTGATTGCCCTTGTTGCCGTTAGGCCCTGGATGGTGACACGTTTCAGCGTGCATCCACATCGTGAATTTGTGATTTTCTCTTTTGGTGCTGTCGCCTTCCTTATATTGGACATGTTTTTCTTTAACTCCGTTACTTACCATTTGGAGTTGGCCAATGAGCCGACACCCAAGTTTTTGCCGTATTGGTTTTGGTGAGGTCTGAATCGCCCCGGGTTTTCTAGATACTCTCCAACCATCGCCGGATGGCTGGTAGCTATCACAAACCTTTGAGCAAGAGCTTAGGGAGAAATTGCTCAGACATCGTGATACGCGTCCTTGCACGTCCAGAGGGGGCGATCAAGTCAAGACAGTCGCACGACTGCATCCAGCGTCGTGCGACTTGTTAATGTCTCTGATATGACCTCTTTAAGAATATTCCGGAACCAAATGGAGCGGCCATCCATTTGATCAGTGCGCCTATACAACATCGAGATTTGCTCCATAGGCAGTTCGAAGGGCGCGGCGGTGACCTCAAGGCCGTAAAGCGGCGCCATGCAATAAGCCGTGATCTCGGGAACAGTTGCAATCGCCGGTACCGACAGCAATAACGGCGCAATTGACGCGTGCCTCGACACGCCTGCGACGATGTTGCGCCTGACCCCGGCAGCGCTGAGCACGCTGTCCAAGTTTGTCGCGCCGTCGCCTTCCGACGACACGATGACATGTTGGGCCTTCGCGTAGCTTTTGATGCTCAGCGGCAATGTCAGTTTTAGCTGCCTGGGGTCATAAAGGCAGACAAGACGTTGTTGGAATAGCAACTCACACATGTGCCACGAAGGTGGGTTTTCGTGAGCGGAAACGCTGACGTCGTAAGCGCCCTGCTCTAAAAGTTGAACCGAATCGCGCTTCGTCGAGGCAACTGCCAATACGCGCGAGCGCGGTGCGAGTTCGCGGATTCGAGCCGCGAGGGCCCCAAGTAGTGCTACCTCGAAGTTGTCACACATGCCAATGCGGAATTCACCTTCCCATGTGGCGGGATCGAACACCCCTGGCGCCCGCACTGCGTGTTCGATGGTAGATAACGCCTTGGCGATCTCCGGTGCAATCGCGAGTGCCCTGGGCGTTGGCTGCAGACCTCGTCCAACACGTACAAACAACTCATCGTCCAACGTCTCTCGCAGGCGTCGCAGCGCGCCCGAAAGACCCGGTTGGCCAATAAATAGTCGTGCAGCGGCCTTACTGACACTTTTCTCCTCCATGAGCACGGAAAACACATGCAGGAGATTTAGATCGAGGGTCCGAAGGGTTGTCATTTACATCTCTCGCAGAGATAGATGCCATCACGAACAGCAATTTGTCAGATATGTATCGATCGGTCAATATCTCGCGCATCGCACCCAGCCGTTGGTATGGAGCCTTGGCTTAGGCGTACTTGCGGACCAAATCGGATATAGGAACGTGACGTGATGAAAGTAGCAATTCTTGACGATTACCAAGGCGTCGCGCTGTCCGCTACGAATTGGTCGGAAGTCGCAGCGAGGGCCGATCACAGTCTTCCAGGACCCATTGGCAGGCCGCGTTGCGGCAGGGCGTCCTGATCAGTGCGACGGGCGGCCGCGCGAGTGGCGCACCGGAACCGACCTGGGCCTTGATGATGTATCGATAAATCCTGCGGACAAACGAGTTTTGTTCGGCATGCCTCTCAGCCGCCGCTAAGGCTGTAAGCGCAACAAACCACATACCCCGAATTTTTGCTTGCCTGAGTTTTACCTCAGGTAATGGCACCCCGCTGCCTGGAGGATCATGTTATGAACGCCCCATCTATAGAGCTCAAGCAGGAAACTGAGGGCGCCGGCATGAGCCGGGGGCTTGTACTGTTACTTGCAGCCGCGACCGGCTTGTCAGTAGGCACCCAGTATTACAACCAGCCTTTGCTCGGACTGATTGCGGACGGCTTCGGGATAGGTACCAAGGTCAGTCTCGTCGCGATTGCGACACAGATTGGTTACGCGTTGGGCTTGGTTCTGCTGGTGCCACTAGGCGACAAGATCGACCGTCGACGGCTGATCCTCATTCAATGCATAGGGCTCACGGTAGCGACGCTTTGCGCGAGCGCGGCCCCCGAGCTGTATAGCCTTGCAATGGCGTCCATCATGATTGGGGTGTTCGCGACGATTGCCCAGCACATCATCCCGCTCGCATCTGAATTATCCCCGCCAAGCAGTCGGGAACGAGTTCTCGCATCAATCACCAGCGCGCTGCTTGTTGGGGTGTTGCTGGCTCGGGTGATCAGCGGCTTCGTGGGCGCCTATTTCAGCTGGCGCGCGATGTTCCTCTTGGGCGCTGTGCTTTCTCTGATGATGCTTGCAGGGCTCGCGGCGAAACTTCCAACCAGCCAACCGCAATCCCGCGCTTCATACATTGAGTTGCTTGTTTCATTGTTTGGGGTCGTGCGCGATGGCGCTGAACTTCGCCAGGCCGCACTGGTGCAAAGCCTCGTTTTCTTCGGCTTCAGTGCGTTCTGGACAATTCTCACGCTCCTGCTGCAAGGCCCTGGGTTTGGGTTGAACAGTGGGACTGCGGGGCTCTTCGGCGTGGTGGCACTCGGCGGGGTGATGCTTGCCCCACTGGGGTTGCGCCTTGCTGGCCAGTACGCCGGTCACGTCGGTATCGGCCTTGTCGTGGCGAGCTTTGTCGTAATGATCGCGTTCGTGAATCTGGTGGGGCTTAGCGTCGGAGCCATTCTGATGACGACCGGTTTGCAGATGTCTCTTATCTACAACCAGTCGCGAATCCTCGCACTTGCCGGCACCGCCCGAGGCCGCTTCAACACCATTTTCATGGCGTCCCAATTCGCCTTCGGCGCCATCGGTTCCGCCGCAGGCAGCATCGGCTGGCAGTCCGGCGGCTGGACCGCGGTGATGGCCATGGCCTTGATCGCTTCCGCAACTGCGTTGCTCGTGCAATTTACCCACCACTCGAAGGTTGGAGCGCGAGCGTAAAGACGCTTGCGGCGTACCTACCCTGGTCAATCTGGAGAATAAAGAAATGATTGAAGAGCACACTATCGGTGAATTCACACTAGTCACGTTACTGGACGGGATTTTTCTATGCAGTACGGACATGATTAAAGCTGCGGCCTCGGAAGAGGGGGCTGCATTATTCAAAAGTGCAGGTCTCCCCGCATCGGGGCCGGTTCCTGAGCCGATCAACGCATTCCTTTTGAAGAAAAACGACGAGCTTTGGTTGATCGATGCCGGTTGTGGTCGCGAGTTGGGACCTCGCTTCGGAAAAGCATCGGCGGCGTTGCTGTCTGCTGGCTATGCGCTTGACCAGATTCAAGGCGTTATTATTTCTCATATGCATGAGGACCATGTTGGCGGTCTTATCAAAGAGGACGGTAGTGCGTTGTATCCCAACGCGACGCTCTTTCTTTCGCACGAGGAGTTGGCGTTCTGGACCGACCCGACGGCTCCTGAAAAACATCCTCAGATGTCGCAGGCTGGCCTGTTCAAATTGGCAAACTCGGCATTGACGGCCTATGCGCCACGTATCAAGGCACTACCTGCCGATGCACACGTCATTCCTGGCGTCAGCTTGATCCCACTTCACGGGCATACGCCAGGTCACAGTGGCATCCAGATTGAGAACAGTGGCCAGCGTGTGCTGATCTGGGGAGATGTCATACATTCGACACTCTTGCAATTGCGCTATCCGCATTGGAGCATCGGTTTTGACATGGACCCAGTCCAGGCCCTCGACACGAGAGTTCGATTGCTGGAGCGGCTCGCGCAGGAGGACATGCTGGTGACGGGACCGCACGTAATGGGAATTGGACACGTCCACAGCTGTTGCGCAGGCGGTTATGAATTGAAGCTGGTCAGCAGAACCTAAGTGTTCAGTTGCAGGCGAAGTTGCCCATCACCACGTGGAAGGTTCCTGACGTTTGAGAGTCTGGCTCATTGACCGTCGGGAACAATACACAGGCTATCCCATATCCCCATCACTTGAGTCACTGCGGCATCCAGCGTGGCATGTGGAAGACCATCGCGCGCCAATGTAGACAAGCCCAGAAGGAAACTGTCGAACACCGCGGCGAGGGTGTCTGGGGTAATGGTCGCCGGTAGCACGCCCTCCGCGATAGCACGTTCGATACAGGCAACCATGCCTGCGCGGGTTAAGCGCCTGGCCTGTGCGAGAGGTTCTGAAATGGCCTTGCTTTCGTCCGAGCAAGCGCTCATCAGGCCCAACGACACCAGACAGCCCTTGGGATGATCGGGCTCACATTGCATTTTCGCTGACCGGCGAAGGGTGAGTTCAATCGCCTCCTTGGGTGGCAGGGTCGTATCAAACAGGCTGTCGGTGACCCGACCGTGCGTAGTGAGGTAGCGCTCCATTACCTCGTTGAACAGGGCTTGCTTGGAGCCAAACGCCGCGTAAAAGCTCGGCGCGGTGATGCCTCCACCAATATTAGCCTTAAGCTGACTCAGGGATGTCGCATCGTATCCATGCTCCCAAAATAAATGCAGTGCCTGAGTGATTGCCAGGTCACGGTCAAACGTGCGCGGGCGTCCCATCTGTGCCATGTCGGATCTCCTCCAGAGTTACTTAAATACTAATCGATACATAAGTTATTGACTACCCTGCGGCCTCTCCCTATATTTGTACCGATCAGTATATTAGTGGGAGTGATCGAATGACTACAGATGAGCCGCAGAGCGGGAAACTTCCGCTTGGAGCATTACTGGCACTGGCGATGACAGGTTTCATTTGCATTGTGACTGAGACATTGCCCGCGGGTTTGTTGCCCGAGATCAGCAGCGGGCTTGGTATTTCGGCATCTTTGGCTGGGCAGATGGTGACCGTTTATGCCTTGGGGTCACTGCTGGCAGCGATTCCGCTGACTATTGCCACGCAAAGCTGGCGCCGCAGGACGGTGTTGCTGCTAACAGTTGTCGGCTTCCTGGTATTCAATACCCTCACGGCGCTGTCTTCCCACTATTGGCTTACTTTGATTGCGCGGTTTTTTGCCGGCGTTTCTGCGGGACTGGCCTGGAGTCTCATTGCGGGCTATGCGCGACGGATGGTTGCTCCACAATTGCAGGGACGCGCATTGGCAGTAGCGATGGTGGGAACGCCCATCGCATTGTCGCTGGGCGTGCCTTTGGGAACCTGGCTGGGGGGATTCATGGGCTGGCGCATGGCGTTCGGATTGATGTCCGGGATGACCTTGCTGTTGATTGTCTGGGTGCTGATCAAGGTGCCGGACTACCCTGGCCAATCCTCCTCACAGCGCATGGCGTTGCGTCAGGTCTTTTTCACACCTGGCGTACGTTCGGTGCTGGGGGTCGTCTTCACCTGGATGCTGGCTCACAACATTCTTTATACCTACGTCGCGCCGTTTGTTTCCAGGGCTGGGTTGGCCGATGAGGTTGGTTTGGTTCTGCTGGTATTTGGTGTTGCCGCTTTGGTGGGCATCTGGATAACGGGGCGGCTGGTTGATCGGCATCTGCGCAAGACAGTGTTGGCCAGTCTCGCAACCTTCGCAGCCGTTTCGGTTTTCTTCGGCTTGTTTTCAGGCTCTGCCGTGGCGATTTATCTAGGTGTTTTTATCTGGGGCCTGACCTTTGGTGGCGCCGCGACGCTTCTACAAACCGCGCTTGCCGACGCCGCAGGCAAGGGCGCCGATGTTGCTCTCTCCATGAACGTCGTCGTCTGGAACAGCGCTGTCGCTGGCGGGGGACTCTTGGGTGGCGTGTTACTCGGCCAGTGGGGAGTGGGTTCCTTTCCCTGGGTGTTATTGATACTGCTACTCCTCAGTCTGTTCATCGCATCTAGAGCGCGGGTCCACGGCTTTGCGCAAGGTGACAGGCAGTCCAGCCAAGTGGTCGCTGGTCATTGATGTGTGGGCAGCATTGCGCTGCATGCTCAAGCTTCCAACGCATTACAACGAGTGAACAGCATGAATACGTGATTTAAGCCGCCGCGGCGACTTGCTATAGATTTACCGGGCTTGGGCGAGTCTGAATCGCCCAAGACGAGGGGATGGTTTTTTGCTTTAGTTTAGATACCGTTCCACTAGGCGCGCCCAGTAGGCAGCACCGATTGGCAAGTTTTTGTCATTGAAATCGTAGGCCGGGTTATGAACCATACAACCATCTTCGCCAACGCCATTGCCCAGGCGTAAAAAACAACCTGGCCGCTGCTCAAGCATGTAAGCGAAGTCCTCGCTGGACATGAGCTGATCGGCATGGGCAATCACATGCTCATCACCCACCAGTTCCCGTGCTACTTGCAGAGCAAATTCGGTTTGCGCTCGGTCGTTGTCGATCACCGGGTAACCTTCCATATAGTCGATCGTGGCCGTTGCTCCATAGCTGTTTGCTTGGGCGTGGACCAGTGCTTCGATGCGCTCTTTCAACTGGCTACGGACCCGCTTGCTGAACGAGCGGATGCTCAGCTCAAGGTAGGCACTGCTGGAAATCACATTGTTAGCAACCCCCGCCTGAAGCAAGCCGACCGTGACTACAGCGGGTTCAACAGGGTTGATATTGCGCGCGACAATGGTCTGCAGTGACATGACGATGCTGGACGCCACCACAACCGGATCTACCGTAAGGTGTGGGCGAGCCGCATGGCCTCCGAGACCATGAATGGTAATCGCGACCTTGTCGCTCGCCGACATGAACGGTCCGCTTCTAAACAGGAAGGTGCCTGGAGCCTCGCCGGGGTGGTTGTGCATTCCGAACACGGCATCACAGGGAAAGCGTTCGAACAAGCCATCATTTACCATGCGTTGCGCACCGCTATCGAAGCCCTTCTCCTCCGCGGGTTGAAAATAGAGGTGCACCGTTCCGCGGAAGTTTCGTGTGCGCGCCAGATATTCAGCGGCCCCAAGCAGCATGGTGGTATGGCCGTCGTGGCCGCAGGCATGCATTTTTCCCTGATGGACACTGGCGTAAGGCAAGCCGGTCTGCTCGGTCAACGGCAGAGCATCCATGTCTGCTCGTATGCCAATGTTCTTGCCGGCGCCTACCGTCAGGCTGCCTACCACACCGGTCTCACCAACGCCTTCGGTTACGCTGAACCCCCAGGCCCGTAAGCGCTCTGCAACGAGTTTGGCGGTTTGAAACTCCTCGTAGGCCATTTCCGGATGCTGGTGAATATGGCGGCGAATACGTGTCAGCTCCTCAGTTTGAGGGCGTAAATCATCGACTTTGCAGTAGTGAGGTTCAGTCTTCATCACAGTGAGTTCCTAGCGGTGAATAATGGAGTGCAGGAGTGCCGTCAGTTGGGATGCATCCCCGGCTCCTACGGTTGAGCCTGGGCCGGTAAACGCAGTGCCAACGTGCAAAGACCGCCGATCACTAAAAGGACGGCCATTACGGCCATCCCCGCAGCGAACGAGCCGGTGAAGGTCTTCAGAGCGCCGATGATGGAAGGACTGACAAAGCCACCGAAGGCACCGATGCTGTTGATCAGGGCTATGCCTCCAGCGGCGGCAGTACCTTTGAGGTAGCTGGAGGGCACAGCCCAGAACACGGCATAGGCCGAGTATGTGGATAGCGTTGCGAGGGTAATACTGCACAGCGCCAACGTCAGGTTGCCGGAACTGAAACCGGTCAGCACTAAGCCTATTGCGCCCAGAAAGGCGGGTACTGCGCCGTGCCAGCGGCGCTCGCCCAGGCGGTCGGAACTCCGAGCATTGATCAGCATCGCGAAAATGGCGGCGCTGTAAGGGATCATTGAATAGAGCCCGATCTCGAAAATATTCTTTACGCCAGCGTCCCGCAGTATGCTCGGCAGCCAGAAACTGACGGTATACAGACCGCAGATCAGACAGAAGTAAATGAGGGCCATCAGGTAAATTCGCCAGTCTTTCAAGGCGGCAGCGAAAGTATGTTGTTTTGACGCCTGCACCTGCTCCAGATCATTCGCCAGCAGCCGTTTTTCTTCTTGGCTCAGCCATTTGGCCTGTTCCGGCGAGTCACTCAAAAAGAAGAACGCCGCGATACCCAAAAGAATGCAAGGCGCCCCTTCGAGGATGAACATCCACTGCCATCCCGCCAAACCATGAGTGTCGGCGAAAGTCCCCATAATCCAGGTCGACAATGGTCCACCGATGACGTTCGAGACTGGCCCTGCCAACAGGACGCACGCCATTACTTGAGCGCGACGCTTACCTGAAAACCAGAAGGTCAGATAGAGGATCATGCCCGGAGCAAATCCAGCCTCAAACACCCCTAGAAAAAACCGCAGGACATAAAAGGTAGTGCTGTCATGCACAAACAACATCGAGGTTGAAGCCACCCCCCACAACAACATGATGCGACTGAGCGTCTTACGTATTCCTACCCGCGCCAGCCAGAGATTGCTCGGCACTTCGAACATTACATAACCGATAAAGAAAATCCCTGCCGCCAATCCATAAGCTGCATCGGTCAGACCGAATTCCTGCTGCATCGCAATCTTGGCGTAACTGATATTGACCCGATCTAAATAGGCGAGGACATAGCACAACAACAGAAAGGGCAATAGGCGCCAACTGATTTTGCGATACATCTTGCGTAGGGCGAGGTCATCGGGGGAGGTCGGTGTAATCAGTATTGCGGCCTGAGCCATAGTGAAGTCCTCACAAGTTCCGCATTTTTTTATTGTGTCGATTAAATGAGCTTGGCATCGCCCAATTGACAGAAAGTATGGGGAGCGCAGAAACTTCAAACAATAGCGATCTTCGCTTGCGAGTGTTGACTTTAAGTCAACAGACAGGAGAGCCCTAATTGCAAAAAATCGGCCTTAATGAACGGCGACTTCACTATTTTTCAGAGGTCGCAGAAGCCGGCTCGATCCGAGGCGCAGCGGATCGTCTGAATATCGAGCCCTCAGTTGTCAGCCGGCAAATCCACCAGTTGGAAAGCGAGTTGGGGGTGCAACTCCTACAGCGCCACGGCAGGGGTATCGTCCCTACGGAAGCTGCCAAACTGGTGATCAACCATTGTCGTGAGCGGCGATCAAGCGAAGCATTGCTGCTGACTCAGATTTCCGAACTCAAGGGTCTGGAGAGAGGTGAGATTCACATTGTTGCGGGCGAGGGTTTCCGCGAGGAATTAGTCCGCTGGGTGCTTCAGGACTTCAGCCAGCAGCACCCCAAGCTGGTGGTTACGCTGGAGTTCGCCAATGCCGTCGACACCGTGCGGATGCTGGCAAGTGATCAGGCTCACATCGGCTTGGCCTACCGTCCGCCTATCGATCCCGCCGTGCGTACGGTCATGTTGCGCAAACAGCCAATGTGCGTCATCACCTGGCCCGGCCATCCCCTCACCGAGAAGCAGCAGCCACTGGCATTGAGTGATGTTTGCCCCTATCCGGTGGGCTTGATGTCCAACGGCTTTGGCTTAAGCAATCTGGTTAAGCTGGCGCAATTCCACGATCGCATTCAATTCGAATCCAATCTGGTCACCAACTCAATCGCCACCCTCAAGAGCTATGTAAAAGCCCATCTCGGGGTGACCTTCCTGTCCTCACACGCAGTAGCCAATGAAATCGCGGAAGGTACGCTTGTAGCGCTCAGGACCCGCAGCGAAGTATTCGAAAGTGCCGAGGCACACCTGATGGTCCGAGCGGGTCGGCAACTGTCAGTTGCCGCTGAAAGGTTGTTGGCCATGTTGAAACAGAAGGCCGTTTTTGAAGTCTCGGAATAATCTTGATCCAACTGCCCCGAAAACCGGTGCATGAGTTTAAAAATGGAAGATTCTGGCCCTGGGCTAATGGTCGCCAAATCACCCGCGCGTTGCGTCTTGGCGCAGAGATAGTCCTTGTCTTTCGGTTTCACCGCTTTGAGCTGGCGGTCAGAGAGGCGGAGGCTTGGGCGCACATGAGGTGTTCCATGGCGTTAATTGGTGTTCCAAAAATGACCACTGGTACCATTTGGAGTACCCGGTAATGTGGGGTGGGTCGGATGTCTAGGGATGCTGATGGCCTATAGGGATTTGATTTTGTTGGGTTTAAGGTGCAAAAAAAAGACGTCTGTGGACGTCTTTAGATGATGAGCCGGGGGGAGCTGAAAATATGCCGTAGTTGTCTGTTTTTATTGGGCAATAATCAATCAGATAAATGGCTTGGAATACCAAATGGAATGCTAGTGGATCTGGCTTTCGATGGAATGGTGCTTTTTGAACTCAGCCGAGCGACTCGTCAAAGTAATCGCTGTCGAGCCTGGGGACTTTGTAAATCTGCGAGCTAATGCCCACATCGTGGTCGAGCATCAGATTGACCAGGCGTTTGCCATCGACCAGTACCAACCCCTCGACCGAGCGCGCGAAGTCAACGGCCTGGGCGGTGAAGCCGGAAGTGGTGATGAATACACCACGTTTGGCTTTCTGCCCGGCGAGGGCTCCATAAAACGCTTGCAGGTCGGGGCGGCCGACGGTGCTCTGCCAGCGTTTGGCCTGCACGTAGACCTTTTCCAGCCCCAGCGCGTCCAGCGAGATCACGCCGTCAATGCCGCCGTCGCCACTGCCGCCGACTTGTTGCAGCGCCTGACGATTCGCGCCGTAGCCCAGGCTGTGTAGCACATCGAGCACGATGTGCTCGAAGCGCGTCGGGCTCGCTTGCAGCAGGCTGTCCAGCAGGTCGCCCGCGACGCTGGTACGCAGCTCGAGGATGGCTTGGTTCAAGCGCTCCTGCGGGCTGCTAGTGGCGAGGTCGGTCTTGGCAATCGACGTTGACGTGTCGTTGATTTCATCCAGCGAGGCGGCATCCGGCGCTGTCTTCAGCTTCACGCTCATGAAGTTCACTGCTAGATGCTCAACCTGCTCTGGGGTCAATGGGGCAGGGTTGGCCTGAGCGAATGCGCGGCCGGTGTCGGTCAACTGCCAGTAGCCACGCTTGGCACTGCTGGAATAGCCTGCGCGCTTGAGCCGGTCATGCGCCCAACCGGAGCGGTTCTTGTAAGTTGCCTGGCCGCTGGCGATGGTCTCCTGCCTCTGTGCCTCGCTAAGGCCTAATGCCTGTGCGGCCGCTTCGTGGGTTTCACCCGCCGTAGCGCCATCCGGGTGGGCCGCGAGAAAATGCAGAATCGGCTCGATGAACTTGTCGTAGGTCGGGACAGACATGGTTCGTTTTCTTCCTGATGTAAGGGCTTAGCTTAGCTGAGCGGCCTTGCGACCACGCCTGGCTTTGGGCGCGGTGGCGCGTTGGGCCTTGATGCGCACCAATAGCACGCTGGCTGGTTCGTCGTTCGGGTCCTGGGGCTCTAGTTCGCCACGGAACGCCTTGGCTAGGATGCTTTGGGTCAGGCGGTCGATACGGTTTTGGGCCGAAGCGACCTTTGCTTCCAATTGATCAGCTATGGCGAAGAGCTGTTCAACGCGGCTGACGATTTCGTTCTGCTCAGGAAGTGGAGGCATAGTGAATATCAGTGACTTAATCTCTTCACTGTTGATATTGTTGACGCCACTTGTAGATCTTGCAGTCATTTCGACGATCTGTCGAACTGCAGGTGATTTAAGCCAGTAGTTAATATATCCAGCAATGGCTTTTTCAGCGTTCGGACGTACGCGAATCAAGTAGCCAGCAAAAAGTAATCCTTCTTCTCTAGATCCTACTACTGCTGATTTTCCGACTAGCTCGACACTGCCATTAGAACGAATTAGTAGAATATCCCCTTTTTTTAGGGATAATTTATTGGTTTCGGCTGGGGAAAAGTTTGAAGATTTTAGGTCGTTAAGTCTTATGCCGTTGTCGCCAATATTAGGGATCCGCAGTACACCTGTTTCTCCTCCATTGTAATCACATTTTTGAGCGGTCCCATACCTTAGGTCACTCACTACGGTGGAAAACTTTACTAGCTGCCATCCTGGTGGCAGATCAGAGCCTTCTATGTTTTTCGTCAATCGTCCTGAAACTGCTGCAGCCAATACCGATTGGCGGAAGCGCTTGAGCAGCGCAGGAATAGCATCGATGCGGGCTTTCAGGGTGTCGACTTGAGTAAGCAGTTTGTCGAGCTTGGCGGCGATGCGGGTTTGTTCTGCGAGCGGCGGCAGATGCATACGAACATTTCTCAGCGCCTGCTGAGAAATGTTGCGCATCGACAATTGATTTCCCGTTGCCGAGCTTTCGATTTCCTTCCGGCCAAACTGTGAGCGCAGGCAGACCAGTAGCCACGGTTTTGCCTCGTCGGGAAGCACAAGGCGTAATACCTTGTCACTAAGATAGAGATTCTTCGAGATTTTCTTAACAATTACGCAGGAGCCAACTAATTCAAGCGTATTGGCTCGCGAGATCAGGAAATCACCGAGTTGAATTTTTTCCTCCGGTTTGAGATGCGATGAGTCGAACAGTGTCTTGCTTTCCTGCTCATCAAACTCTCCCCAAGTAACTGCACTGATCTTCACAAGCCCATTTTCCAATCCTTGCGGCGGTCGCTCGTCACACTTGACACTTTTACCCGTCTCGATGCGCTCGACAAGATCCCCGAGTGTGCAAGCAGCCCAGCCAGCCGGCAGTTCCCTAATCATTCTCCCGTCTCCACCGCCAACCCCATCACCTCAGCCATCAACTGCTTCTGCGCCATCACCTCATCCCCCGCCCCCAAAGCCTTCATCAGCTCTTCCAGCTCACGCAGTGCCTCGGTCAGTTCAGCCATGGCCTCACCCGCCAGCACTTCCGGGGCGGGCAGATCGGCGGCATCCAAGCTGCTTTCGTCCTTCAGCCAGCTGAGATCCAGCGAGTCACCACGTTCATTGCGAATGTAATCGCGGGTAAAACAGCGGAAGCGGCTAGTCTCACCAATACCCTCGACGTTCTCGGCGCGTGGGCTTTCTCCGTCGGGGGTGTCGCCATAGGCGTCCTCGAACGGTTTGAGGTGCGTAGAGCCGAAGGGAGTACGCTTGCCGAAGCTAGGCATGTTGTTGCGCAAGTCATAGATCCAAACGCGCTTGGTGCAACCTTCCTCCTGGCGCGGGTTTTCCACGGCGCCTTTCTGAAAGAACAGTACGTTGGTCTTCACACCCTGTGCGTAGAAGATGCCAGTAGGCAGGCGCAGAATGGTGTGCAGGTTGCACTTGTCCATCAGGTCGCGACGCACGTCGGTGCCAACGCCGGCCTCGAACAGCACGTTATCCGGCAGCACCACGGCGGCGCGGCCGCCCGGCTTGAGGCCACGGTAGATGTGTTGGAGAAAGGCCAACTGCTTGTTACTGGTGCGGTACGTAAGGTCATCACGGGTCGGGCCACCTCCACCCTTGGCCGTGCCGAACGGTGGGTTGGAGAGGATGACGTCGACCTTGGGTAAGTTGGCCCCGGTCTGACCTAGGGCGTTGCCCAGGTGCACCACGCCTTCTTCGTCGCCTTCCATGCCATGCAGCAGTGTGTTCATTAGCGCCAGACGGCGAGTGCCGGGCACCAGTTCTACGCCAACAAAGGCGCGATTGCGCTGGAATGCCTGGGCTTTGGCGTCGAGGTCGTAGTAATCGTCGGTTTGACTTTTGATATAGGCGTCAGCAGCGATCAAAAAGCCCGCAGTACCGGCGGCCGGGTCTTGTATGGTCTCGCCCGGCTGCGGCTTGATGCAGCGGATGATGCTGTCGATCAGCGAGCGCGGGGTGAAGTACTGGCCGGCGCCGGACTTGGTCTCGCTGGCGTTCTTTTCCAACAGGCCTTCATAAAGATCGCCGAGGCCGTCTTGGCGGGCGCTGAACCAGTCGATGCCGTCGAGGCTCTTGATCAACTGCTCGAGGTGGCGCGGTTCCTTGAGGCGAGTCTGAGCGTCGGCGTAGATGGCGGCAATCAGCGGGTCAGGGTTTTTGCCAAGGTCCAGCAGCATCTGCCGGTAGTGGTCGAGCAGGTTAACGCCGGACTTGCCAGCCAGGTCTGGCCAGCGCGCGCCTTCGGGCAGCTTGTGGCCGAAGCTGTCGTTATTCTGCACCTGTTCGTATTCCATCTTGATGAATAGCAGAAGCACGAGCTCGGTGACGTAGTCGCTGTAGTTGATGCCATCGTCGCGCAGGACGTCGCAGAGGTTCCAGAGTTTCTGGACGATATCGGAGTTGGTCATGGGGTACCTGTGGCGAAGTGTGTAAAGCGCCAGATTGCGCTGGCGCAAAGAAGTGGTTGTCTGGGCTCAGTGGTCTGAGGAGCGTTGTTCGGCTTTTAGCGCTCGGCCGGCCGCAGTCAGGCGATAGCGTTGCTTGCTGCTGTTGGGCTTGTCTGGAATGGTCATCTCGACCACGCCAAGCGCCAGTAGAGGGGCCAAAACCTGCTCGCGGAACTTGCTGCGGTTGCTGCGCCCGACGAAGGTCATTAGCTCTGACGCAGTGTGATCGCCTGTCATCCTGCACAGCAGCGTTACCTGCTCTTGCTGCAAAGACAGGCGAGTTTCGGCTTGTTCTCCTTCGACAGCGGACTCAGTCCCTACTTGGTCCCTACTTGGTCCCGACTTAGTCCCTACCTGGTCCCCACTTGGGCCCGAAAGAGGCCCTTTTTCAACGGCGCGCTGAATCACCACCTTGAACTGATTACTCTGCCGGTCGTCCTCCAGGCGGATCATTGGCCAAGCATCGATAGCGCGCGGGATGCCGGTGCCCAAACCGCGATAGGGGAGAATGTGCACAGCATGGGAGGTAAGCGTCGGGTTACGACGGTTGGACAGGCCGAATCGAATTTTCTCGATGTCGAGCACGTCAGGCAGTTGCCCGGGGCTGATCAGTTCAATGCGATCGGCGAAGATCATGATCCGAATGGAGGCGCTGACAAAGTAGTCGCGGTGGATCAGGGCATTGACCAGCAGTTCTTCAAACACCTCCTCCGGCACTTCCAGCTGGCCGAGGGTATTGAAGCCCTGCTGGCGCTGCACGTGGTGTAGGTTGCGTTTTATGAAGGCAAGGCTGCGTCGGTACTGTTCCTGGAGATTACCGTCGATATCTTCGCTGTCTAGATAGTGGCGGTCATGCAGAACCGTGCCCGGAAACGCCACTGCCTTGATATCGAACGCCGGGCACAGGCGTTGTGGCGCCTGGCCGAAGAGCAGCAAACCGGCCAAATTGGGTGTGTCACCACTGGCGAGGCCAAGATTTTCCAGGATGCGAATGGTTTCCAAACCTGTCTGTTCGGGGTTCTGCCGAAAGCGTCTTTGGAAGTACTCGCCAAGCGCTTTGGCGTCGATATCCGCCACGCTGCTGCCCGCGACCGGGACCGCATCGGCGCACACCAGTCCGGCCTGCTGGAACAACCGCTGCAGTTCTTCACGGGCCGTGACCCGACGCTTGTCGGCGCCGTTCTTTACCCAGATGCGACCCTGGTTGTCGACATAGGGTTTATTCAGCCCTTGTTCGACTGTCACCACCATGACCAGCCCGTGCTCGGTCTGAAGGTTGCTGGACAATGGATTGATCGCCGGACGGACATTCTGTGAGGCTGCGTTGGAGAGCAGTTGATTGAGTCGCGAAATGTCCGCGCTACTCAACCCGCTCACCGCGCCGGAGTCGTCTACGCCAATCAGCAAGTAGCCACCGGACGTATTGGCGAACGCCACCAACTCGGCTGCCAAGGCATCGATATTGCTGAAATCGCGCTTGAATTGATGGCGACTGTCTTCACCACGGGCAAGGATCTGATGAAGCTCAGCAGGGGTCATGAGGCGTCTCTAGGTATCGCGGCCGATAAGTCGTATAGCAGGGGCATTATCCCTTATGAACGAGCACGCTGGCCAATCCGGCGTTCCAGATCGGTTTCATCCCGTTTGTGCCCAAAGGTTGTCATTCAGGGCATCCAGCACCACGCCCAGGTTGCCGCCGAGCATTTTGTCCAGCCGCGTGCTGCCGCCATCGTTCTTGAACGCTTCACCAATCTGCTTCTTGTCAATAACGACCTCGTGCACCAGTTGCTTAGCCAGGCGGTCCAGCCACTTACGCTGAACTTGAGTCCAAGACTGCAGGGTATAAATCGTCTCCATCGCCTTGGTTACGCGCTGCTCGAATGGTAGCAAAGCTTCTCCGAGGGCGGCGCGGCGGATGAAGCCCACGATACTGGCAGCGATTTCCTGGTTGGTTTGGTTGCGCCAGGCGCTTTGCAGGTTCACCTCACTGTAGCCATGCCCGTCGAGCAGCAGGCGTACTTCGCGCAATTGTTCACGGGTCAGGTCTTGCGGGCGGTTGACCACTACGCCGAGGGCCACTGACTGGTTCAACTGATTCTTAATGAAGTCGTTGAAGCTTTCCAGATAGTCCGCGGGTTTTTGGTAATCGCCGTAGTTCTGCTCACGGACCATCAGTTCGTCCGTGTGAGTGGAGATCACCGGGTAGTTCAGCGATCCCAGCAGAGCATTGACCGTGGCGAGCTGATCGAGCAGTTGGGCATGCTGTTGGATGAACCGGGCAGCTTGCTGTGGGCCGAGCTGGTGCAGGTGCTGATGCAGTTTGTCCGGGGCTACGCCCCAGGTGTTCTCCAGCTCGGCGAGCTTGGCCTTTAGGGTTGGCTTTTGCTCGGCCTTATGGCTGGCCTTGCGCAGAATACGCATGACCCGCTGGCTGAGCTGGTCCAGGACGTCGTGAGCATGGCTAGTGTCTGGCTGGTTTCCGGGAGCATCGAGGCTGGCTGGGTTGGTTAGCTCGCTGACCAGCTGTTCGAGGCTGATGCTTGGGTCTTTTACTAGCGGCTTCATTGTATCTACTGGTTCGAGGGCAGCGTACAGGTCAACTGGGTCGTAGATCTTGAATACTGTCTTGCCGATTTCATCGCAGCGGCGAGTCGCGCGGCCCTTCATCTGTTCGTAGAGGATGCGCGAACGCACCCGGCGCATGAACACCAAGTGGCAAATGCGCGGTACGTCGATACCGGTGGTCAACAGGTCGACCGTGATGGCAATGCTCGGGTAGCGCTCGTTCTTGTACTGGCGGATCAGTTGTTTGACCTTGTCACTTTGCCCGGTGATGATCTGTACAGCTGCCTGGTTGTAATCCTCGCCGTGAACGTCCTTGAAGGCTTCGTCGAGAAGGTTTTTGACCCGCTCGGCATGGGCTTGGTTAACGCAAAAAATCATCGTTTTTTCGTCGCCCGACGGGTCGAGCTCTTGCGCCAGTTGCTCGCAGATGACCTTGTCGAAACCGGGCGTAATCACGCGGCGATTGAAGGACTCGATTTCGAAGTCGAGTTCGTCCTCAAGCTCGGCGACATCCACTTCGCCGGTACTCGTATCGATGACGCTGACGCTCTCGCCCTTGGCAAAGTGGATGCCGTTTTGGCTCAGCAGGGTCTGGTAGCGGATTGGAGGTTCGTGATCGATCAGCCAGTCGTCAGCCACGGCTTCACGGTAGCTGTAGGTGTATATCGGAGCCCCGAAGACTTCGCTGGTGTGCTTGGCTGGCGTAGCGGTGAGCCCGACGCGGCAGGCGTCGAAATAGTCGAGCACACGACGATACTGCGATAGATACTGGTTGAAGTCGCGCACTGCCAGCTCGCCTTCAGTCATTTCCTGATCGAGGGTGTAACCGCGGTGGGCTTCGTCGACGATGATGCAGTCGAAGGCATCGATGGGCGGCGGAGTGTCGGACTGGAAGATACGCTTGACCATGGCCTGCACAGTGGCGACCTGAACCCGTGTTTCAGCTTCGGCAGCCATGTCACCTAGTTCTTTGACGTCGTAGATCTGCGCCAGCGTGTGGTTCTGTTCCAGCGTCGCCTCGTTGAAGGCTTCGATGGCCTGTTCCCCCAAGGCGCTGCGATCGACCAGGAAAAGAATACGGCGAAAGCGCTCGGCCTTCAGCAGGCGGTACATCAAGCCAATGATAGTGCGCGTTTTACCGGTTCCGGTCGCCATGGCCAGCAGACAGTTGCGGCGATTTGCGGCTAGGGCCTGTTCGACGGCGCGGATGGCGTTTTCCTGATAGTCACGCAGCTTGAGATAGGCGAAGCCTTCTTGCTGTAGTTTCGCCTCGGCGTCCTCACGGCTGCGTTTGAGCAGGTCGAGTAGGCCGCCCGGCGTGTGGAAGTCCTGCAGCGGCCGGCGCAGGTTGGCCGGGCTGCGCAAGTCACGAAACCAGATGCCAGAAAGCTCGCCGAGCTGTTTAATGAAGGGCCGGCCATTGCAGGCAAAGGCAAACGGGACTTTGAAGTGGCCGCCCTGGCCATCCGCCCAGCCCGTGTTCTGCCCGGCCGGTTGCAGATTATCGGTAACGATCAGTTGGCGTGAATAGCGCTCGGCTTGGGGAATGCGGTCCGCTATGTTGACGCGCTTGCGCTTGGCTTCGACGATGGCGACTGGGATTAGGCCGGCGAACAGCACGTAATCAGCGTTTTCTTTCGGCTTGCTGGTTGGCCATTCGGCGATGGCCTTGTTCTTGCCCTTTTCGGGCCGAGCGCCCTTGCTGTAGGTAAGATCGAGCGAATCGGCTTCCCAGCCGGTATCGTTCAACTGTTGATCGATGAGAATACGGGTGAGGTCTTCATTGAGGTCGAACTGGCTGCTTGCCTGCTGAGTTTTACGCGTGACCTGCTGGGCAGCTTGCGGCTGATCTTCAAGCTGTTGTTGCAGCACTTTCAGCCGTGCCTCGAAATCGACTCGGGCCTTCGATAGTTCTGCCTCGCGTTCAAGGGCAATCTGCTCGTAGACGCGAGCTTCCTCGTTCATCTGCCCAACAAGACTGGCTTGCTCATGCTTTTCTTGCGCCAGTAGCTCGGCTAATTGGTGGTTGTTCTCCAATTGCTGGCGACTGTCGCCCAGCTCTGCGCGAAGTTTTTCGATCTGCCCCTGCAGCTCACGTAGAGGCTCACTCGGATCGGCCGGAACCATGAAAGGCCCAGGTTTGAAGGTGCTACCGCCCGTGCCAAATGACTGGTGATACCAGATCGCCAAGGCGCGGGCGACCCTCAGCCCGTCCAGTGCCTCACGATGCTGGGTGCGGAATTCGTGGGTAGCCTTATTGCCTTCGATGCGCAGCGTATGGAATAGGTTACGGATGTTACCGTCGAGCTGGATTTCACGACTCAGGCGGAACAGCAGATCAGCTTGGGAAGTGGTGGCGTCGAACTCAATGCCTGCTCTTACCGCCAGATCCTGGGCGAGCGCTTCGCCCAACTGGCGCAGTTTGATCAGCGTCGTGTTGGGGTCGCTGGAAAATACTCGCTCGGCCGCATTGGCAAGCTGGAAAAAAACCGGATCGTGTTCTTTGAAAAAGGCGAAGTTGCTGTTCTCTGCCATGTTCCGTCCCTTGAGTTCGTCACCAGCCATCCCGAGAGTGGTGGCGCTATAAAGGCATAATGCCAGACGAAGCGTGGTGCGTGTATAACCATATGCCGTCGGTCCAGCGTGATCAGCTACTGGCCGAGGGCGAGACGTTACGCTTGTATGCGGCGCGATTTGCGCATAACCGGGCCGACTATAAAAGTCATGATTTCCTCAGCACTGAGGAGGTTGCTAATAGGCGCGTCGACGCCGTGATTTTCCGAGGCGGTGGCGAATACCGATGGTTAGGAACGGGAGCTCCACTCAACGCTTAAAAACCCATGGCCTTTCCAGGCGTCGTGCGAGCAGTTGGACAGTAAGCAAATAGTAATACTGTGTTGCCTCACTGCGGCCGGTGAGGGAATGTTCAAGAAACCAAACCAAATGCTTTCGCTGCCAGGCCCAAGGAGTTGAACGCTGCCAGCGTTTTGCGATTTCAGATTGGATGATTCTTGCCTGCCGCAAATGCCGGTGCCGCGTCGCATGCGACCCTGTCAGCACGGCACTCAAAAACAACTCCATATCAAACGCCTTAGTCATACCCTGCCCCCTATGTAGGCAGCGACCACCTCAATTCGTCCATGCCCCAGCTCATTGCTGATCTGCATGCGAGCCTCAAGATCTAGGCGCCGGTCTATGGCGTAGCACTGACCACCATTTACAGGCGCTTGGTGATGTGTGATCTGTTCATAGCGCTCACATGCAAACGCCGCCCGAAGTTCGTGAAAGCCTTTGAGGTCGTGTGCTTTCAGGACCTCTCTCGCTGGCCGGGCTATTTCCTGCAGAACGTTCAGATAGCTCTCGTTTGGAGCAATCAGGTTGCGGCTATCCGCGGGGGATACTTGCAATGCAAATCTAAGTGCGCCACGAATATGGTCATCCACCTTAATCCAGCGGGGTGCAGATGCACCGGCGCGGCCGCCTTTGGTGCCATCCTGGATATTGATTTTGCCGTAGAGCGCGGCTTCACGGCTCAGCCGTGACAGGTCAGCCAGGATGGCCTCGCGCAAACGCATCCCCATGGCTCGCGTCAACTGAACTATCGCTGCTGCCCGCATCTGATCACGGCTACAAAGCGTCTCGACGATCTGCTGTATCTGTTCGCGGTCTTGGCCTTGCGGCACCGATTGACGGACCCCGGTGCGCTGCATACCTAACGCCTTGCTCGGACTTGGCAATTTCACGTATTGATCACCGCGAAGCGCTGCCATGGTTCTGTTAACGCTGGATAGCCGGTTTTGTGCAGTGCTGATTGCTAGGTCGCTGTGCTCAACCAGGCCGCGAAGGTATGCGGCATAGTTCGACAACACCTCGCGGTCAATCTGCCGCGCATCGTTGACCCCGGGTCCCGCTTCAGACCGGCACCACTTCACGAATGCCCGCCACCGATCGCTGTGCGCCTTGACCGTGCCGTAATGGCCATCACCGAACATATCTTTCAGCGCCTGCTGACCCGCATAGCTCAACTGCCTGCCGTAACCGAAATTGCGGCCATCGCGTCTACCTACCAATGCCATGTCAGTCACCTCATCATCCGATCTCCAACCCTCGCCCCACGTCATCCCGCCAAGAATGCTGAGTGTTATCAGGGATCAAGGCCCCTGCGACCTGTGGGGATGTCCTCTAACGCGGGACTGGCGGCTCCTTACGACCAGGAGCAAGGGCATCTCATGATCTGGCCTCCTGAGCACCGTTACCGGTGGGCGGGTGGAGGCTGCATTGGCTAACGAGACCAGTGCCGCGAGATCCTGAGCCAGATGCAAGCAGCAATGCGATGACCGGGGCATGCCTGACTGTCAGTCAGGTGCAGTCCATTCCTTGGTCTGCGGCACCATCATCTACATCGCTGTTGCTGGTGACATCGGCGTTTGTCACGCCGATTGTCACGAGGGGGAATGCCGCAAAGCCATGTGCGATCAGGGCTGCAGCAGTGGTGGAAGTGCCCGTCTCTTTCCAGAAGAAAGAGACGGGCACAGGTTGGCGCAAGATTCGGCCAAGCGGGTAGGTTGCTGCAGGGCAGCGAAGTAGGAAGTGTCGTCTGGCGCACGAGGGCCATGATCTGAAGTAGGCATCCATCACCGGGGAGGTGACCGGGCGAGCTGCCGGACGCGAATCGCCATTTGGGGGGAGAACCACCGCAGGAGCGGCGTGGCCTTCAAGGTTCGGACCACCTGGGTTGCTGTCATCGACAGCGGTTGCACGGCCAGTTCTACGCCTGTGGAAAAATCTGGTCAAGGTTCGAAATTCAGCGCCACTTTGGACTTCAAGAGCAGTTATCCACCGGTGGAATTCCGTGGTAAATCCTGGACAACGTCGTGGCTTTTAGCTCTTCAAAGTAAGGTCCATCCAAACAGGGCGGCTTTGCAGCCCTGTTTGGATGGACCCGCGCTGACAAGCGGATAAACGAGGCTGCTTTCCCTGATTCCTGAGCGCTCAGTTGCTGTCGCCACCGTTACCGCGCCTGTACAGCGCTAGCGGATCGGCACCACGTTCCTGTCTCTGGCTTGGCCATATGCTGAGGCGAGCAGGCTGCCGGTGGCGGCCTTTTGGATGTACTCGCTCCACCAGGCCATCATCGGGCGTCGGCGCTCAATGTAGTCGGCTCGGTTGTAGGCGCTCCGCACCTCATCCTTGTCGACATGCGCCAGTGCAACCTCAATCAGCTCCGGGTCCCAGCCATGCTCATTTAAGATGGTGCTGGCCATCGAGCGCATGCCGTGGCTGACCAACCGATCCTGGAACCCCATGCGCTTCAACGCCATGTTGGCGGTTTGGCTATTGGCGTGGGTACGTGGATTTCTGTCTGCCGGGAATACGAATTCGCGATGGCCGCTGTGAGTTTTCAGTGACTCCAACAGAGCGACAGCGTGATCACTCAACGGAATGCTGTGAGGGCGGCGCTTTTTCATCCGCTCCGGTGGGATAGTCCAGACACGCCTTTCAAAGTCGATGTCTGCCCAGCGAGTAGTCGCCGCCTCGGCGGGGCGAGTCATCGTGTGCAACTGCCATTCGATGAGGCAACGGGTTGTGCGTTTGATGCTTGCGTTAGCGATCTCCAGCATGAGCTCGGGGAGCTCTTCGGGCGGTAGCGCTGCCATGTTTTCTTTCTTGGGCTTTTTGAACACCGCCCTTATACCGGTGAGAGGGTTTGCGAAGATCAGGCCGGAGTTGACGCCGTAGGTCATGATCTCGTTTAGCCGTTGGCTAAGACGTTTGACAGTCTCCAGGCTGCCTTTCGCTTCGATTGGACGAAGCAATGCGATCACCATCGGCGCCGTGATTTTCGTGAGTGGTGTCGTCTTCAAATCGGGGAACACGTGCAGCGTGAGCGACCGCCAAATGTCCTCGGCGTAGGCAGGGGTGACCGAGTCCTTCTTGAGTTCGAACCAAGCGGTGGCCACGTTCTCGAAGGTGTGTTCCGTTTCTGCGCGCTTGGCTTCATTCAGCGTATTACGCTGCACCTTCGGATCGATGCCCTGGGCGAGCAGCTCCCGCGCATCGACTGCCATCTTTCGTGCGTTCGCCAACGACAGTTCGGGGTAGGTCCCGAAGCCGATGTTGATGCGCTTCTTGGTCACCGGTTCGCGGTAGTTGAAATTCCACAGCAACGAGCCGTTGCTGCGTACACGGAGCTGCAAACCGTCACCGTCGGTGAGGACATAATCCTTGGACGCGGGTTTGACTCCCTTGAGCTGCCGATCGGAGAGGCGGAGGGTTTGAGCAGGCATGAGATTTTCCTCAGGCTCTGATTTGGTATTCCAAAGATTAGCACCGGATGGCCTGGAATACCGTTTGGAATACCCGAATGGCTGGAACTCAAAAAATCTCAGAGGACCGCAAAAGCGCTGGAAGCCGCGTGTTTACTGGGTTTCAGGCACAAAAAAAGACGTCCGTGGACGTCTTTAGATGATGAAGTGGTGGAGCCGGGGGGATTTGAACCCCCGTCCGCCAGTACTCCGCTGTCGGTACTACATGCGTAGCCGTGTCTATTAAGTTAACCCTCAGCGACCCGACGGGCAGGGTGCTTTGGGCGAGTTGTGTAAGTTTTAGCCGCTTCGTCCACAACGTACTGCACGGCGATTCTGTTCTATATGACAATCATTTTGGGTTTACAGACATCCCCTGATGATTGCTGGACCCGAAGGTACCAGGAGGGAAGGGCTAAGGCTGCTTACGCAGCGAGAGCGTATTCCCCGTAGGTTTCGTCATTGGCAACTATAGAAAGTTGCAACAGTGGATTTACGAGTTCTGTTACCAACTCGGCATGCACCTAAAGTTTCGCGACCGGCGTCGAATCCTAAACGGCCCCGTGCTTGTAACTCGTTGTTTCTTAGTGAGTGACAAGCCTGTGCAGTGTACGCCAAACGGTCACAGAAGGCCAACCCGAAGGTTGGCCATGAGCGTCGGGGTGTTACTGATTGGCGCCTTTGTCGCTGTTCTGTAGGTCTTGCAGGGCTTTGGACGTGATCTCTATGCACCTCTTGTCATCACCTGCTGCTTGGGCGGCTTTGGCTTGAGACACGGCGGTGTCGATTTCGCCGCTTTTGCCAGTGGTGTCGGTGGCGAGCAGGGCTTTGCCGTTGTTGATTTTGTCGAGATTAATCTGACAAAGCTGGTCGGTTTTTCCGGCGGCAAACGCCGGTGAGGCCAGCATCGCAGCGACAATGAACACGCCAGCAAGAGCGGAATGCTTCATAAGGGTATCTCCTTGCGAAAAAGGGCTCGACGTTGCTGGCGTTCAAGGGCTGCCAGCGACATCACTGATGAGCCTCGATCGCCGAGGCCTATGCAGATGACTACGTCGCCGCGCAGGGGTTCTGTTTTTGTGCCGGATTAGTGCGCCCTCGGTCGGGTTACGCGGTCCACGAGGTAGACCAGCCCGTGGTAATCGATGCCGCCATGCAGGCTCAGGCCGATCTCGCAGGTGCGGCTGGTGGAGATGCCTTCGCTGCAATATTGCACGGCGTCTTTCAGCGAGCGCAGGGAGTGGGCGTTGAGTTCCGGGGTGGTGAAGCCTTTGTCGCCGGCAAAACCACAGCAGTGGATGCCTTCCGGGATCACCACGGTTTTCGCGCAGCGGCGGGCCAGGTCGATCAGGGCCTGGCTTTCCCCGAGGTGCTGGGTGCTGCAAGTGACGTGTACGGCGATCGGTGCTTCCTGCGGTATGAAGTCGAGGCGGTCCATCAGGTGCGTGCGGATAAATCGTACCGGGTCGTACAGGTCCAGGCGTGTTTCGCCCAGGTCTTGCACCAGGCGCAGGGTGCAGGGGCTGGTGTCGCAGTAGATCGGGTCGAGGCCGCCGCGGCTGGCGTGGAGCAACGCGCCGATCAGTTCCTGGCGTTTGTGTTCGGCCTGTTCGGCATAGCCCTTGGAGGCGAAAGGCTGGCCGCAGCACAGGTTGTCTTGGTTGTCGGGGAAGACGACTTGGTAGCCGGCTTTTTCCAGCAGGCCGCGGGTTTTGTCGTACAGCGACGTTTGCTCTTTATCGCCAGCCGCCGGGCCCATGGCGCGTGAGACGCATGCCGCGAGGTAGACCACGCGTGGCCGCTCATCGGTCACCGCCGGACTGAAGCGAATGGCTTTTTCCGGTTGCGGCATGGCGTTGGTCCATTGTGGGATTTGTCCCTTGGACAACTTGCTCACTGTGGCCGACAACTTGGCCAGGCGCGGCGCGCCCAACAGCATGCGTGCGCCGTTGGCGACGTGCAGGGTAAAGCGCGCGCCTTGCAGCGCAGTGGCGAAGTGGGTGGCCAACCATTCGGCGGTTTTTGTATGGTCGGCGTCGCGGGCCCGGAGTTTTTTCACCAAGTCGCCGGTGTTGATTCCCACAGGGCAGCGCTGGGCGCATAACCCGGTGGCGGCGCAGGTGTCGATGCCCTGGTAGTGGTAGGCCGTTTCCAGTTCAGTGGTGTCGATGCCGGCGCGTTTCTTCGCCTGGATATCGCGCCAGATCACGATGCGCTGGCGCGGGCTCAAGGTCAGGCCTTTCGACGGGCATACCGGCTCGCAGAAACCGCACTCGATACACTTATCCACAAGCTCGTCGGCGGCAGGCAGCGGCTTGAGGTGTTTAAGGTGGATCTGCGGATCTTCGCTGAGCACCACGTCCGGGTTGAGAATACCGTTGGGGTCGAGCAGGCGTTTGAGTTGCCACATCAGTTGATAGGCGTCGCTGCCCCATTCCAGCTCGACGAACGGCGCCATGTTGCGGCCGGTGCCATGCTCGGCTTTCAGTGAGCCGCCAAATTCTACGGCCACCAGTTGGGCGACGTCGTCCATGAACGCTTGGTAGCGTGCGACTTCTTCGCTGCTGTTGAAGCCTTGGGTGAACACAAAGTGCAGATTGCCTTCCAGAGCGTGTCCGAAAAGGATGGCTTCGTCGTAGTGGTGTTTGTCGAACAGCTCGATCAAACGGTTAACGCCGATGGCCAACTGCTCGACCGGGAACGTCACGTCTTCGATGATCACCGTAGTGCCGGTTTTGCGCACGGCGCCGACGGCGGGGAAGGTGTCTTTGCGGATCGCCCACAGGCGGGCGTTTTCCACCGGGTCTTCGGTGAAGTCGACCTGTTTTTCCACCGGGAACGCCGCCAGGGACGCCATGATCAGCGCCAGTTGCTCCTGGAGCAAAGAGGGCGATGCCGCACGGGATTCGATCAACAGTGCGCAGGCATTTTCCGATAGATGTTGTACGAAGGCGGGCATGCCGGGTTTGTCCTGCACCGAACGCATGCTGCGTCGGTCGAGCAGCTCAACCGCTGAGACCGGTTGGGTTTTCAGGACGGTCACCGCATTGCAGCAGGTCTCGACATCGGGGAATACGATCAGCGCCGAGGCTTTGTTCGGGTGGTCGATGACGGTGTCGTAAGTCACTGCGCTGATAAAGCCCAGGGTGCCTTCGGAGCCCACCAGCAGGTGGCTGAGGATATCCAGCGGCTCATCGAAATCCACCAGGGCGTTGAGTGACAGGCCGGTGGTATTTTTCAGACGGTATTTGTGGCGGATTTTGGCGGCCAGTTCAGCGTTTGCCCGCGTCTCCCGCCCGAGTGTGGCCAGGCGTTCAAGCAGCGCGCCGTGCTGCTGACGAAATGCCGCGACGCTGGCGGCATCTTCGGTGTCCAGGCGGCTGCCGTCGGCCAGCACCAGGCGAATCCCGGCCAGGGTATGGTAGGTGTTTTGCGCCGTACCGCAGCACATGCCGCTGGCATTGTTGGCGACGATGCCGCCGATTTTGCAGGCGTTGATCGACGCCGGATCCGGCCCGATCTTGCGCCCGAATGGCGCCAGCCAGGCGTTGGCCTGGGCGCCGATCACGCCGGGTTGCAGGCGGATCTGCGTGCCTTGCCCACGAATTTCGCGGCCGTTCCAGTTGTCCCCCAGTACGATCAGCACCGAATCGCTGATGGCCTGCCCGGACAAGCTGGTGCCCGCTGCGCGGAAGGTCACCGGAACATGATCGCGCTGGGCCAGTTTCAGCAGCGCCACGACTTCGTCTTCCGACTCGACGCGAATCACCAGCTGTGGGATCAGTCGGTAAAAGCTGGCGTCTGTGCCAAATGCTAAGGTGGAAAGTGGGTCGTCGAAGCGACGAATTTTCGGGATCAGCTGTGCGACGTCAGCAAGGAAAGCGGCAGGCAGACTCATTGGTCCTCCAGGATCAGCACCACCAGGTCCTTCGGACCGTGGGCGCCATAAGCCAGAACTTGTTCGATGTCAGCGGTCTTCGACGGGCCGGACACCAGCAGGGCATTGGTGGGCATGCCTTGGGCCCAGGCGAATTGCTGCTGGACCTGATAAAAGTTGTCGTAAATCTCGCTGGCCTTGAGCAGTGCAAAGTGTACCGGCGGCACCAGGCTCATCAGTCGCGGTTCTTCCCGCGTGGGCCACAGAATCAGGCTACCGGTGGCGGCGATGGCGCCGAGGGTCGTGGTCAGGCTGGCCGGTGTGTCATTAAACAGCTCGGCTTTCCATTCTTCCACAGGGCGGTCGTAGGCTTTGAGCTGCGGCAATTGCGGATGGTTCGACCAGTGCTCGGTGATGCGCCGCCCATGCTCGGTTGTCGGCGCGATGAGCAGGCTGGGCAGCTCGCGTTTTTGCAGCAGCTGCGCGAGTAAAGCTGGCCATTCGGCGCCGCGGGTCAGGTGGATCTCGGTATGCACCGCCTCCATCAGCTTGCGCAATTGTGCGATGCGCTGCTCTGGCGGGTAGGTGTAGATCTGTGTGACCAGGGCCTCATCGAAGTTGTCGGGCACTGGTGTTGTGCCCGTCAGGCTGTGGCGCAATTTGCCGAGGATATTTTGCTTGGCGCTCATCAACGCGCTCCCTGTTTGGCCAAATGCTCGCGTGCCAGGTCATGCAGCGAACGGGCGGCGGGTTTAGGCGCGCTATGGTTTTGCGTCCATGGCCCGACGTTGTTCGGTACGAGGGCGCGCAGGCGCGTGGCGGCGAATGTGAACAGGCGGTACAGCGTCGGTGAGCTGTGGAGCTTGGCCCAGGCGTTCCAGATGAACCGCTCCTGGCGCGAATACTTGCTGCCTTGGCCGCGCATCACGGGGTGTGGGCTATCCGGCGCTTTTACGTTCTCTTCCCGCAGACGGCGCAGCAAGGCCGGGATCGGAATTTTTACCGGACACACTTCTCCACAAGCACCGCACAACGAAGACGCACTGGGATGGTCCGGTACTTTTGCCAGGCCGACCATATGCGGTGTGATGATTTTTCCGATAGGGCCGGGGTAGACCTCGCCGTAGGTGTGGCCACCGATTCGGGTATACACCGGGCAATGATTCATACATGCGCCGCAGCGAATGCAGTTGAGCGTCTGACGCAATTCGCTGTCGGCAAACGCCTGGCTGCGTCCGTTGTCCAGCAGCACCAGGTGGACTTCTTCGGGGCCGTCGAGCTCATCGGCCTTGCGCGGGCCGGAGATCATATTGACGTAGGTGGTGATCGGCTGGCCGAGCGCGGAGCGGGTCAGCAGCGACAGTAACGGCACCACGTCGCGCAGGTTTTCCACGACCTTCTCGATGCCGGTCACGGCGATATGCACGGGTGGCACTGTGGTCGACATACGCCCGTTGCCTTCGTTTTCCACCAGCAGCAGCGTGCCGGTTTCGGCCACGGCGAAGTTGACGCCGGAGACGCCGATATCCGCTTCGAAGAACTTTTCCCGCAGCACGCGGCGACCAATCTGAATCAACTGGTCGACATCCTTGGTGTACTCCACGCCGAGTTTTTCATGGAACAGCGACGCGACCTGGCTGGCGTTCTTGTGGATCGCCGGCATGATGATGTGGGACGGCTTCTCATGGTCGAGTTGAACAATAAACTCACCCATGTCCGACTCAAGGCATTCGATGCCTTGGGCGGCGAGTACGTGGTTCATCTCCATCTCTTCGCTGACCATGGATTTGCCTTTGATCACCTGCGTGGCTTCGCGCCGGCGGATGATCGACAGCACGATCGCATTGGCCTCTTCAACCGTTTCTGCCCAATGCACGGTCACGCCGTTTCGGGTCAGGTTGGCTTCCAGTTGTTCGAGCAGGTCGGGCAGCTTCGACAGGGCACGTGCGCGCACCGCGTTACCGAGGGCGCGCAGGTGTTCGCGTTCGTGGGCGTCGCTGAAAGACGCCGCCCGTTTGCTCATCAGGGAATCCATGGCATTGCGAAAGTTGTTTCGCAGTTGCGCGTCGCCCAGTGCCTGGTGGGCGCGGGTGCGGAAGTCTTCCGACACCTCGACGGTGGGAATCAGCGCGGCGTTCATCGTTCACCCCCGGTGCGTTGCCAGAGAAAGCTGGCCAGGTGTTGCCCGCGTAAGGCCGCCTGTTGTTTCTCCAGGGCGCCATTGATGTTCATCAGGCAACCGCAATCAGCACTCAGTACTTGATGGGCGCCGGAGTCCTGCAAGGCTCGGGTCTTGTCGGCCACCATTGCGCCGGAAATGTCTGGCATACGCACGCTGAACGTCCCACCAAAGCCACAGCATTCGCTTTCGTGGCTGTGGTCGACGCGTTCGACATTGCGCAATTGGGCAAGCAGTTCGCGGCCGTGAAGGTGGGTGTTCATTTCCCGACGCGCGGAGCACGACGTGTGCAGGGCGACCTTGACCGGCGCCCCGCTGTCGTTGAGTTGCACCTTGCACACGAACAACAGGAACTCCGCCAACTCATAAGTCCGGGCCGCGAGGGCCTGCACTTGTTTGAGGGTGTCGGGTTCGTCCTTGAAGAGGTCGGCGTAGTGCTCACGTAACATGCCGGCACAGGAGCCGGATGGCACCACCACCGGGTAGTCACCGGCGAACAGCGCCAGTTGCGCGCGTGCCACTTGTCGGGCCTGGTCGGTATAGCCCGAGGTGTAGGCCGGTTGCCCGCAGCAGCTTTGCCCTTGGGGATAATCCACGCAGATCCCTTCGCGTTCCAGCAGGTGGATCGCGTCCATGCCGGCTTCGGGATAAAACAGATCGACCACGCAGGTGCCGAACAGGTAGACCTTCTGCGGTTTTTCGTGGGGGTATTCGCGTGGCTCGGCCAGAGGCGGCGCGACACGGGTGGCATTCGGCACGGCGTTGTAAAAAAGCTCGCTCATCAGGCGCGTTCTCCGGGTGGTCCCGGTTGTCCGTCCGTCAGGGCCGCAGCGTGTTCAGCGGCCCGGCAGAAGGGTTGTGGAGAGCTGACGCCGAAATCGCGGTTCGGCGTCGGTTATTGCGTGATTACCTGTGGTCTCAATGCACCAGCATGCCGGTGAACCAGTAGGCCTGGGCCAGTGTGATCAGCCCGACGATGGTGGCGAAAAACAGGCTGTGCTTGAGGGTGAAGCGGAACAGGTCGGATTCCTTGCCGACCAGGCCGGTAGCGGCGCAGGCCACAGCGATCGATTGCGGCGAAATCATCTTGCCGGTCACGCCGCCGCTGGTGTTTGCCGCGACCAGCAGGACGTCGTTGACACCGATCTGGTGGGCGGTGGTGGCTTGCAACGAGCTGAACAGGGCGTTGGACGAGGTGTCGGAGCCTGTCAGGAAAACCCCCAGCCAGCCGAGGAACGGCGAGAAGAACGGGAAGGCTGCGCCAGTGCCGGCCAGGACCAATGCCATGGTCGAGGACATGCCCGAGTAGTTGGTGACGAACGCGAACGCCAGCACCATGCCGATGGACAGGATCGGCCAGCGCAGTTCGTAGAAGGTCTCTTTTAAAGTGGTAAGACCAGTTTTGATGTCGATCTTCAATACCAGCATCGAGATCAGCGCGGAAAAGAAAATCGCAGTGCCGGTCGCTGAAATCGGGTCCAGTTTGAATACCGCGGGGATGGCCGTCGGGTTGGTCACGATAGGCGCAACCTTGACCACCAGTTGGTCCAGGTGCGGGATCGCAAAGTTGAACACCCAGCTGTACATCGAGCCGCCTGCGGCGAACATCGCCTTGAAGGGCTTGAGGGTCCAGATGGTCACCAGCACGGTCAGGATCAGGAACGGCGACCAGGCTTTGAAGATTCGCCCCAGGCTGTAGGGCGAAGCGACAGTGCTGCGTGGCAGGCCGAAGCCGCCGGCGCTGGCGGTGATCGTTGCGCTGGAGGTCGCACCGGCAATCTGCGCGCCGGCGGTGCGCTTGGGTTGCCAGATTTTCAGGAACAGAGTCAAGGAAACCAGGCTGGCCAGGGCCGAGGTGATGTCCGGCAGTTCGGGGCCGATGAAGTTGGAGGTGAAGTATTGGGTGATGGCAAAGCTCAAGCCTGCCACCAAGGCGGCCGGCCAGGTTTCGCGCACGCCGCGCAGGCCGTCCATCATGAACACCAGCCAGAACGGAACGAACAGCGACAGCAGTGGCAATTGGCGACCAGTCATGGCGCCGATCTTGAACGCGTCGATGCCGGTCACTTGCCCGGCGACGATGATCGGAATCCCGAGGGCACCGAAGGCGACGGGCGCGGTGTTGGCGATCAGGCACAGGCCGGCGGCGTACAGCGGGTTGAAGCCCAGGCCGACCAGCAGCGCGGCGGTAATCGCCACGGGAGCACCGAAGCCGGCGGCACCTTCCAGGAAGGCGCCGAAGCAGAAACCGATCAGCAAGACCTGCAGGCGTTGGTCGTCGGTGATCGACAGTACCGAGCTGCGGATGATCTCGAACTGGCCGCTCTTGACTGTCAGTTTGTAGAGGAATACCGCAGCGACGATGATCCAGGCGATGGGCCACAGGCCGTAGGCAAAGCCATAGCCGGCAGCGGCCAGTGCCATGTCCACCGGCATCTGGAAGGCAAAGATCGCCACCAGGATCGACAGCGCCAGCGTGATGCTGCCGGCGACGTGGCCTTTAAGGCGAAACACGGCCAGAGCCAGGAAGAAAAATACGATTGGAATAACGGCGGCCAGTGCGGACAGGCCGAGGCTGCCGAGCGGGCTGTAGAGCTGTTGCCAGGTTTGCATATGGGGTGGCCCCTAATTGTTGTTGGTCAGGCACATTTTAGTCGGCTTGGATAATTGGTAATACCAATTTACAGCCGCTGTTGGCTAGAGTAAAAGCCTAGGCAGGGATGTGTCAATTTGCCGCCTGCGAAACTTTGGTCTTAAGCGGGAGGGCGGGCGCTCTGATCGCATCAATCGAAGATGTTCTGATGGGTGCTGCAAGCGTTGCGATAGGCCAGAATAGAGGCCCCGGCGAGTGGTCGGGATCGTGGAGAGAGAGTTATGGGGTTTGATCAGGTGCGTCAGCGCCGTTTGTCTGACGATATTGTCGAGCAGCTTGAGGGCATGATCCTTGAGGGCACGCTGAAATCGGGCGAGCGCTTGCCGGCCGAGCGCGCGTTGGCTGAAAAGTTCGGCGTTTCGCGCCCCTCGCTGCGTGAGGCGATCCAGAAACTGGCGGCCAAGGGGTTGCTGGTCAGTCGCCAGGGCGGTGGCAATTATGTGTCTGATTCGTTGGGCTCGACGTTCAGCGATCCGTTGTTGCACCTGCTGGAAAACAATCCCGAGGCGCAGCGTGATTTGCTGGAGTTTCGCCAAACCCTCGAAGCGTCCTGTGCCTATTACGCGGCATTGCGCGCTACCGAAGTCGACCGTGAGCGGCTGACGGCAGCCTTTGAAGCGCTACAGGATTGTTACGCGCGCGACGATAAGGTCAGCCGCGCAGAGGAGGGGGCCGCGGATGCGCGGTTTCACTTGGCCATTGCCGAGGCCAGTCACAATGCTGTGCTGTTGCACACCATCCGCGGGTTGTTCGACCTGCTCAAGCGGAACGTGGTGACCAACATTGGCGGCATGTACCAGCAGCGCACGGAAACCCGCGATATGCTGATCAGTCAGCACCGGGATTTGTACCTGGCGATCATCGAGGGGCGGGCCGAGCAAGCGCGGGAAGTCTCAACACGTCACCTGTTGTATGTGCAGGAGGTGTTGGAGGAGGTACGTCAGGAAGTTCAGCGCGTGGCCCGGGCGGCGCGGCGCAAGGGCATGTAGCCAGGGGCGAAGCGCCCTAGGCTACAGCGGCACAAGGATTATTCTTCCTTGCCCTTGTTGCGCACGGCGCGATGCAGTTCACGGTCGGAATCGCGCTCGCGCTCGGTGTCTCGCTTGTCGTATTCCTTCTTGCCTTTGCCCAGTGCGATCTCGCACTTGACCAGATGCTTGCTCCAATACCAGGACAGGCAGACGCAGGCATAGCCTTTCTGCTGTACGGCGGCGGCGAGCTTGTCCAGTTCGCGGGCATTGAGCAGCAGCTTGCGCGTGCGTACCGGGTCGGCAATCACGTGCGTGCTCGCGGTGGTTAGCGGGGTGATATGACTGCCGAGCAGCCATGCCTCGCCATCCTTGAGCAGCACATAGCTGTCGACCAGTTGCAGCTTGCTGGCACGCAGACTTTTTACTTCCCAGCCGGCCAGGACCAGACCAGCCTCGAACCGATGTTCGATGAAGTAATCGTGTCGCGCTTTTTTATTCTGCGCGATGGTCCCTGTGGGGTGTTTCTTTTGTTTAGCCATAGGGGCGGCATTATAGGGCGTTGCGAGCGTGTCGGCTACGGTCAACCTGCGTGCTTGAGCGTGTTGGACGAATCCCGGACAATACCGGCAGTTCTTTGGTTTTTTTCTCTCGCGGATCGGGTTGTTCTTTCGCGATGTTTGCCGCTCAGCTGTGGAAATAACGCTCACATGACGACGCATATTCAACGTTCGGCCCTGCTGCCCTATCCGGCCCAGGTGCTTTATGACCTGGTCAACGACGTGGCGCGTTACCCGGAATTCCTGCCTTGGTGCTCGACCGCCGAGGTGCTGGAAGGCAGTGATGAGCACATGGTTGCCAGTGTCGGGGTGGCCAAGGGGGGGCTCAGCCAGCACTTTGTGACACGCAATGTCCTGGTGCCGGGCAAGTCCATTGAAATGAATCTGCAGGAAGGGCCGTTTACCCAGTTGCATGGTGTCTGGGTGTTCAAGGCGTTGACCGAGAAAGCCTGCAAGATCAGCCTGGATCTGTCTTTCGATTATGCGGGGCCCATTGTGCGGGCGACGTTGGGGCCTTTGTTCAATCAGGCGGCCAATACCCTGGTCGACGCATTCTGTCAGCGAGCCAAGCAACTGCATGGTTGAGATTGAAGTGGTGTATGCCGGCGTGGATCGCCAGGTGTTGGTGGCGGTCGCGGTGCCAGCGGGGACGAGCCTGCGGGCTGCGGTGCAGGCGTCGGGGATTGCTACGCACTTTCCTGAGGTGAACCTTGCTGATTGCCCGTTGGGGGTATTCGGTAATGCAGTGGTCGACCCCGATACCTGCACCGTGCAGTCAGGTGATCGTATCGAGATCTACCGCCCGCTGCTGGCCGACCCCAAAGAAGTGCGGCGGCTGCGTGCGGCCAAGGCGGCGTTGGCCAAGCAACAGCGTTCATAGGCCGGCGAATCTGCAGGCAACAAAAAGCCCGGCATGCCGGGCTTTTTATCGAGCGTCGCAAACTTACTGCGGGCTGGTGTCCAGAGGCTGTGGCGTCGGGACTGGAACTGTTTGTACGCGGTCGACGTCTTTCTGGATCTTGTCGAGCAATGAGCCAGGCTTGGCCGGTACTTCGGATTTCGGCTTCTCGGCTTCCTGCGCAGGCGCAGTCACGTTGGTGCCGTTATCCTTGCCCAGCAAGGCTTCATCGCGGCTTACGCCGGGCATGAAATCGCCGGACAGGCTGACCAGTTGATCATTGCCATTGAAGATGACGCTGACGCGCTCCTGTTGGCGTTCACCGCCCCCAGGCTGGATGCTGTAGAGATAATCCCAGCGATCGGCGTGGAAAGTGTCAGTCAGCAGGGGGTTGCCCATAATAAACCGTACTTGCCGTCGGGTCATTCCCGGGCGTAACTGGTCTATCATGTCCTGCGTGACGACATTGCCCTGCTGGATGTCGATTTTGTAAACCCCGGGGAATGAACAACCGGCGAGTGC